>Ga0314774_1000122_pt1 | contig 70013 bp, 72 predicted proteins | sample MetaGCBIA2018_FD_204515 | JGI IMG/M metagenome (GOLD analysis project Ga0314774, IMG submission 204515) | Cryopeg brine microbial communities from Beaufort Sea near Barrow, Alaska, United States - CBIA 2018 | ecosystem: Environmental > Aquatic > Marine > Coastal | place: USA: Alaska | collected... | reverse complement strand
ATCGGAAGAGGCTAAACTGGGAGTGCCATCTGCCGTGAACTTTCCGACACTCGCAAGAGCAAAACACACAGCACGAGAAACTACATTAATTCTGGAGTAGCTGTCCGAAACAGGTTGACAGGTTCCGAAAAAAGGTCCGCTTTGAGAACCAAGCGGTCAAATTGTTGAGAGGGCGCCGGGTTACTAATTGAGATTAGTGACAGCATTATCACCATAGCCGCGTGACTTCTCGTTTTTGCTCGCAAAATAAGAATGTATGTAGTTACAGCTTTGGAAAGTTCGAGCTACCGTGGACGTGAGATGGTAATCCCCCCAAGAAACCACATCGGTTTTTAGGGGGGATTACCGGTATAGTCAGGTATCTGCTGCCACTTCTTGCATAGAGGTCACATCATCAATGACAGGCATCCGCTAGTGCGGATGGCCGAGCGGATTACCAATTGACGTTGCGTGGACATCGCATCCTGGGCGGGCACACTGAGAAACGTCCCACCGCACACCACCGGTTTCCCTTGACCAAGATATCGCCTAGAACTGGCCTTGGGCCTTCAGCCCACGACGTGGGGCTATTCCGGGAACAGCATCGCCGCCTCCGACAGTGAAGTGCCTCGACGATGCACTAATCGATGGAGAGTTAGAAATTCCAGGTCAAGCCCTCTTTGATCCTGAAGCTTGGGTGCTTGAAGGAGCGCCATTGCACGGTGGATATCGATAATGTCAGGCTCTTCCTGGAACTCTGGAATCAGGTTCCCAGACTACATTACGGCATCGATCCATGCTCTAAACGAGCGATCAAAAGCCGAACAGCTGTAATATCCTTTTTTGACTTGAGCATCTGATTCGGAGACCGCTTACCCAACCCCCTGACCGGAACCGACATCCACCGAGCTTTAGCAACCGCATCCCCCTCGAAAAAATTAAGTGCCTCTTCGTGTACAGATGCGACGAGATTATCCAGGACGGTGTTCGGTTCAGGTCGATCCAGAGAGACCAACTTGATCGTGTTGTCGATGATGGAAATCTCGACGACTTCTCCCACGTTTATTCCGGCTGCGGCCAACACCTTTAGTGGTAGAGAAACATAAACATCATCGCCGTCCCGGAGAACTGTTCCTAAAATTTTGCTTCCTGACATCACACTACTCCTTCTCCAGATAGCCATGCATGTCCATGATTCTCACGGCTGAGGGTGCTGGGAACTCGACGAACCTTCGTGCCAATGGCTCGTAGGCTGTAGCTTTGATCTTACATCAGCATAAGCGTGGCCCGTTGATAGGACTGAGATGGTGGTAGGTTCTATTCATCGCAACACGATACTCGATCTGAGGGTATTGCACTTATTTATTGAGGCCGCGCAGTCTAATTCTCCGAGTCAACAACTCAAGTAAAGTATACAAACTCTCAAATTTTAAAGTATGCACCAAAAGCGTGGATATCAGACCATACTTATTGATATCATTATTTAAAACAGCTGATTAACTCAGTCAGTCAGTTAAAGTATTCAGATTCCGTCTGCGTATAAAGATCGTGGTTGAGGTGATAGCGCAATGAAGTGAGAAAAAGGCCCGGGGGTTTGCTTCGGGTCTTTTTTTTGGATGGTGGCCGAGTATTTTTGGTAATCGCGTGGCTGCTTCGTTATTACGTTGTGATATTACCAAATTTGACGACGGTAGGCTGGTAATTGTCTGTTTTTGGGCTAGTTTTATGAGTAAGTTGCCTGGAAACTGCGTAATCGTGATGGGTGAAAACGAAGATGTCAGATGATTCAATAATGAAGGGCGCTGCCCAATACGCTGTTATCTTTAAGTAGTTACTGCACATCAAGGAGGAGGCCTATGCATATCGGAATGATCGGCGGTATTGGACCCGCCGCAACAGAGTTTTACTACCGAAACCTTGTCAAGGCGCACCAATTATCTGGTAACGGTTCGAAACTTGAGCTGACGATTTGTCACGCGCAAGCCTCCGATCTCATACAGAATATCCAAACCGGTGCCGTAGACGAGCAAGTGAAAATCTTTGAGGTATTCGCTAACCGTCTGAAGGCGGCTGGAGCTGATGTTATGGCGGTAACGTCTATAGCGGGGCATTTTTGTATATCTGAACTGGAGAAAATTTCACCCATTCCCATAATCAACGCATTATCTGGGCTTGAGAGCGTGTTGGGCGAAAGCGATTATCGAAAGGTGGGCGTTTTAGGAAACAAAGTGGTCATGAAAACGCGGCTGTTTGATAGTTTTCAGAACATCGAGATTGTTGTGCCACCTGAGAAGAGCTTAGATGATGTCCACAAAGCGTACATGAGTATTGCTGTCTCGGGAGCGGTCACGGAGGAACAGAGGCGCACCATTTTTCAAGCCGGCAAAAAAATGTGTGAGGAACAGGGTGCTCAAACGATCGTGTTGGCTGGCACCGACCTATTTGTTGCATTCGATGGGCAGGATTGTGGGTTCAACTACACCGACAGCGCACTGATTCATATAGACGCGATTCACCGTGCGTCGCTGCGAGAATAAGATAACAAATCGCTGTAGTACGCGGCCGATGGCCGCCGGACGCCCTTTACATTGCGGCTTCGCCTCCATTACAAGGGTGCCGCTAAGCTCAGCGTTACAAAGCAAGGGAGAGTGCGTACCAATGATCGCCAGGGAATGGAAATGCCGAGTGCCTGAAGCCCATAATGAAGGGTTCACGGCCTATTTATACGAAACCGGCGTCAAGGATTCGTCCGCAACACCAGGCTTTCTCGGTGCTCAGATTTTCCGCCGCTCCCTGACTGGCAAAATTGAACTTACCCTCATCACGTACTGGGACAAACTGGAATCAATCCACACATTTGCTGGCCACGATATTTCACAGGCGCGTTTGTACCCGGAAGATGAGGTTTACGAGCTTGAACCTGACCTTTCAGTGCAGCACTATGAAGTCATCGAGCATCGGTTTTCACCAGAGCTGCGGGGATAAACGGGTGCTCTTGCTTTGTAACCAGTCAATCAAGTTCGTTCCGGCCTGCGGCCTCCACCAGACGGCCCCTGTCGGGCCGCCGCTTATTTCAGCGTTGAGGCTGTAGAAAAAGGTCGAAGACAATCCTCGATCTGAAATTGATCAATAAACGATCTAAAAATAGCGCCTATTCTTAAAATCTGGAGGACCCATCATCGAAAACACACCCAGATTTTACGTAGGAGCGTCATCAAAAAATACTCGAGGGTTTTTCTACAGCCTCGTTAGGCCAAAGTAGGATCGATAATTATGCATCAATTCAAACGCTGGATAATAGAGCTTAAGCACTGGCTAAAAGAAGCCAAGCTGATTTTTATAGGCGTTTTTGTGATCCTATTGGCAGTGTTTTTTGGGTTCGTGGTGTGGCCAACCGAAACCTCAATCAGGATAATAGGCTATGTACTCCAATTAATAGGTATGATCGTAGCCGTCAAAGGCTTATTTATGGTTCGCTCTCATTTTGGGCATCCCTCACTGGGGATTATGTGTCTAAGATGGTTGAAACGATTTCCGAAATGGAAAGTCGGGGCTCATATAAGCGTGCCTACTGCCTATTCAGTAATGACAGCGCTAGATCCGCATGTGGAGGCTTGGGCCCCTGACAATCCAGAAAGTACACTGGAGCATAGATTGAACGCAGTCATAAAAAATCTTGGTCAACTTAGGGCTGATCAAGGAAGTCAGAAGAAATTGATTAATAGTCTTGCAACTGAGCACCAAGAACATGAGAAAAAAACTGCTAAAGAAAGAGTTGAGATACAAGAAAAAATTCAGAAAAATCTTGAATCTCTGCACACAGGTTACTTGGTAACATCACTTTTGGGTCTTGTTTGGTTGTTAGTGGGGATCACAATGAGCACCTTGGCTCCCGAATTATCAATGTAGAGCCACAAAGCCTAACAAGTGCAGGCACGGCGACGCCTTTTCCATTGCGCCTTCGGCTCCATTCCAAGGGCGCGCATGCTGCAAGCGTTATGGGCACGGGCCATCGGGAGGATCGCCGCTTTCATCTCTGGAGTTAACTAAGCGGACTTGATAGACTTTTTCTCGGTATCAGGAAGATGCCGAGGAGTGATTTTCAAAAAGGAGAAGGGAATGAGATCAGATGACAGGGAATATGTAGCTGCTGTAATCAATTTTTTCTGGCAAGGTTTGGCACAGCCTCACTCAGTGAATGAAAACTCAGCAAAAGTCATGTATGAAGCCCTCACAGAGGCGCAGTCATGTACTGCTTCAATAGATTTAGTGCCAAGACCGACTTACACGCCAAGCATTAATTACATAATCAAAGAGATAGCAAAAATTGGCCAGCGAATAATGTCTGGAGATACCTCAATTTATAATATGTGTCGGGATCAAGTCGCTGCAAACTATAAAACTCATATTCGCGCAGCATTGTGGGGGCTTTAATATGAATAAATTTTTTATTTTGGCGCTTATGTCAATTCTTCCGCTCTCTTTATCCGCGAGCGGCAGTGATTTGCGTATAGTTTATGGAAAACTTGAATTTTATATTCCTAATAATCCTAATTTAGTGGGCTACCTTGGGACAGATAGCGAAATTCTAATCGCCAAATATAGTGACGAACCTGGCAAAGATATTGTTGGCTTTAGTTTAGACAAAGAGGTAAATACAGGTGGCTGTAGTCCGGGAGTTTTTTTTAAATCTGTTCTAAGTAAAAATAAATCTGAATGTGATGTAAAGGCCATTGATTCTTTTCGGTATGTTTTTATGAAAGACAGAGAGTCGGGAATTTGGTCAAGCACCAATAAGGAGTTTTTCTATTTTATCGGGTCAGATAAGTCTACGGTATTTTTGATAAAAAAAGGCACTAATAATAAAACATATAAAATAGAGTCAAATTTTTTGAACAAAGAGGGAATCAAGGACATATTCTCAAGTTATCTATAATTTTCCTGAACCTGATTGCTACTAATACTCTAAAGCCCATAACCAGTGCAGGCACGGCGACGCCCATTACATTGCGCCTTTGGCTTCATTCCATGGGCGCGCATGCTGCAAGCGTTGAGGCTGTAGAAAAACCCCAAGTCGGATCGATTTTGGTAGTATTGAGAAAACAGACAGGGAGCCGTCGGAATGCCTCGTTTCAAGCACTATAACTACGACCAGGATACGATGGTGGTCATCAACTACCGAGAGCAGCTCCAGCCCGGCACCTTTGAACACGCGGTTCACTACCTGATTGAGCACAAGCTAGACCTGACGGTTTTTCACCCGAAATATCGTAACGACGACACCGGCCGCCTGGCCTACGATCCCGCCATCTTGCTGAAGATCATTCTGTTCGCGTACTCCAAAGGCATCACCTCCAGCCGCGAGATCCAGTGGTGCTGCGAGACCAACATCATTTTTAAAGCTTTATCCTGCGATACCGTGCCGCACTTCACCACCCTGGCCAAGTTTGTCAGCCAGCACGCCGATGAGATTGAAGAACTGTTCGAACAAATACTGCTGGTGTACCATGAACAGCGCCTTCTGGGCAACGAGCTGTTTGCTATCGACGGCTGCAAAATGTCGTCGGACGCCGCGAAGGAATGGTCTGGCACCTTTAAGGAACTTAGCGAAAAACGCGACAAGTTGAAACGGTTGATTCGCCACCACCTGCATGAGCATCACGAGCGGGACGAGGCTGAAACGGAAGCGGCAAGATGACCACCAGCAAAGGCACGATCCAGGGCTATAACGGCGTGGCTACGGTGGACAAAAAACACCAGATTATCATCGATGCCCAAGCTTTCGGTGAAGGCCAGGAACTCCACACGTTAAAACCTGTGTTGGAGGCAGTTCAGCAGCGCTATAAAAAGCTCGGCATTGCCGACAACATCTGTCAAACCGGCGCGATCGTGACCGCCGACACCGGCTTCGCCAACGAAGCCAATATGAAGTACTTGCATGAGCAACAGATCAACGGCTACATCCCGGACAACCGCTTCCGCAGCCGTGATCCCAAGTTCGCCGAGCAGAAAGAAAAGTACGGTAAGCGCTCACAAACTCCATCGAAGAGCGGCTGGAAACACGTGATTCCCGCCAGTGAATTTCAGTTCGACCCGGTTACGATGACGTGCATCTGTCCCGCCGGAGAATCCCTGCGCCACGAAGGCACCCGAACCGACCAAAACGGCGTACCCAGAGTCCACTTCCAAGGCCGGTTATTGCAGTGTCGCCACTGTCCAAAAAAACATCAATGCATGCAAAACCCCAGCTCAGCAGATCATCGTAAAGGCAAAGGAAGACAGGTCTCTTACACCCTGGAGCTCAGGCGAGGCCCAACGTATACCGACTGGATGAAACACCGAGTCGATAGCCAGCAAGGCAAAGCGATTTACGGTCATCGCATGTCGGTGGTTGAGCCCGTGTTCGGTAACATCGGCAGCAACAAACGTCTGAATCGCTTCAGCCTGCGGAGTAAAAAGAAGGTGCAAGGCCAGTGGCAATTGTATTGCCTGGTGCACAATATTAAGAAGCTGGCGAACTATGGGCCGTTAGCGGCATGATACCGGGCTAGGATATGGCCAGATATAGGCCACAGACGGTTATGTGAAGGGTATTTAGCGCCAGATATTAATAATGCTGCGGTGTTGCCATCAAATGATCAAACGTGAGCCAGTTGATCGCAGCGGGTGAAAAAATAACAAAGCGGCTGCGGATTGTGCTCTGAGAAGGGTTTTTCTACAGCCTCGTTATGTGTTTTGACACCTGATACGTTACAGGGTACATTCAAGGAATGATTCGAAGCTTCAAACACAAGGGCTTGGCCAAATTCTTCAAGTCCGGCAGCATCGCAGGGATTCAGGCCGCTCACGCCAAGAGGCTTCGGCTTATTCTCGGTAGATTAAATGCAGCCTCAGATGCCAAAGATATGGACCTGCCAGGCCTTCGGTTGCACGAACTCTCCGGTAATCGCGCCGGAATCTGGTCAGTGATGGTCAGTGGCAACTGGCGAGTGACGTTCCGATTTGAGGACGGAGATGCCGAGATCGTAAATTATGAAGATTACCATTGAGGTACCGCCAATGTTGATGCATAACCCCCCCCACCCTGGTGAAGTACTGCGAGAGCTTTGTCTGGAGCCCCTGGATCTATCGGTCACGGCGGCCGCAGAGGCATTGGGTGTTAGCCGTAAGACTTTGAGCGCCGTGCTGAACGGCAAGGCCGGTATTAGTCCCGAAATGGCTATCCGGCTTTCTATAGCATTCGACACTTCGGCAGAGAGCTGGCTAAACCAGCAGTCCCAATATGAGCTCTGGCATGCTGAACAACATCGCAAAGAGCTCAACGTGAAGAAGCTTGTTGCGGCCTAAAGCAGCACATAACCAATCCATGCACCGGAGGCCAAACCCTCCGCTTCGCTGCGGTTTTGTCACCGGTGATGGCAGGCGTTATGAGTTCTATGACGCACCTCACCCCATCAAGCGTAATTGGGGTGGGGTACCTTGATTCCTGTCAACGCAACGCCTTTTCTACCCAGTCAAGGCGATCCTGTCCAAAGAACATTTCGCCTGCTACGAAACAAGTGGGCGCGCCAAAAACGTCCCGGGAAACGGCTTCCTCAGTAGTTTGTTTGAGCTGCTCCTTCACCTCCGGCCTATTACTGAGTGCCAGCACTTCGGATGGATTAAACCCCGCATTAGTGAGGACCTCCGACACAACTTCCAGATCGTTCAGGTTCTTCTTGTTCACCCAGATAGCTGTGAAGACGGCGGTCAGGTACTCCTGAAAGCGAGGGCTATCAAGGTAGCCCGTGGCTCCCCGCATCAGTTGCAGGGTATTTATCGGAAAGTATGGATTGCTTTCGAACGGGACGTCGTATTGTTTGGCAAAACGCGAAAGGTCGACTCTTGTGTAGCGTCCTTTTGCCGGTATGGTGCTCGGAGACTGGTTGTCTGTCGCCTTGAACACACCACCCAGAAGCATGGGCTTCCAATTTATACTGGCGTTGTTCCGGTCAGCCAGTGCGGGCAATTGCGTCCAGGCAAGATAGCTGGCGGGGCTGCCTACGTCGAAGTATACGTCTATCGTTTCGCTCATAATTTCATCCTTATTAGAAAGTTTCCATCCAGGGCCGTAAGTCCAGCTCGTGGGTCCACGAGTCCCGGGGCTGGCAGTGTATTTGCCAGTACTGCTCGGCGATGTGTTCAGGCTTCAGGATGCCGTCCTGGTCCTTTTGAGCATACCTGTCTGGGAAATTTTCGCGGATGAAATCGGTATCAATCGCGCCGTCAATAATGGGGTGAGCAACGTGTATGCCTTTGGGGCCTAGCTCTCGGGCCATACTCTGAGCCAGGGCGCGCAGGGCAAACTTGGCCCCTGCAAATGCGCTGAAGCCGCTGCTTCCGCGAAGTGACGCGGTGGCACCAGTGAATATAATGGTGCCTTTGTTTCGCGGTAGCATGGCCCTGGCGGCTTCACGGCCGGTCAAGAACCCGGCTAGTGCGGCCATTTCCCAAACCTTCCTATATACACGCTCGGTGGTTTCGGTGATTGAAAAACGGACGTTGGCGCCGATGTTGAAGATCACGACATCGATTTCTCCAATCTGCTCCTCTACGTGCCTGAACAGCTCGACCATGGCCTTTTCGTCACGAGCATCGCACCCAAACCCGTGAACCTGCCCGCCTTCCGCCCTAATGGTTTCTACCAGTGAAGTCAAAGCTTCCTGGCGTCGGCGAGTGACCACGGTGGTGTAACCTTCGCGGGCAAACCGCCGGGCAATGGCCCCGCCAGTTGCATCACCAGCGCCGATAACGACTGCTACAGGTGGCGCTTTTTGCGATTCTTTCATGTGCCCTCTCCTAAGTTCTTTTTTGGAACCCACGTAGACTGGGTTCCTTTTTAGAACCTGTCAAGCTATTCTTTACAGGAGTTTCTAAGAGAGTGTGATTTATGCGGTGGGAGGATCTGGACAAACAGCCTTGTTCGTTGGCTCGAACGCTGTCGGTTGTCGGGGACAGGTGGACAATGATGGTTCTGCGGGAATGCTTTCTGGGTTTGCGGCGTTTCGATGGCATCGAGAAGCGCCTCGGGATTACCCGTCACGTTCTAGCCGACCGTCTCAAGAAGCTGGTTGAAAACGGGGTTTTGTACAAAGCCCCGTATCAGCAGAAACCTGTGCGGGAAGAATACCGGTTAACAGAGAAAGGACTGGAGCTGCACCCGGTTATGTTGGCTTTGGTTCATTGGGGTGATAAGCATATGGTAGGTGAACGCGGTGGCCCGATTGTTCACATACATAGAAAGTGCGGCCAGGCCATGCAGCCGGTTACTGTATGCTCCTGTTGCGGTGAGCCGGTGACCGCGAGGGATATTCGCGTGGAAGCAAGTCCCCACTGGCAGGATCTATCTAAGGAATTGCTGCCTTAGTAGGTGCGTGTCCAACCTCGCCGGGCAAGTTTGAAAGTACGCGACGGTACAGTATCAACATAACCATCGGCTGCACAGCGACCGGTTTTACGCCGCCCTGCGCCTCCAAACCGGCGCGTGAGCCAGGCGTTATGCTCTGGCGGGAGCCATCATTTTTTGGTAGTTTCTAAGCGGTCCACGAGGACATCATTCATAAAACAAGCCAAAGGGAGATTTGGGCATGGATTACTACGATAGGGAATACATATCTGCAGTTATCAACTATTTTTGGGGGAACGGCACAGCATCGCCTCAGTCAGTAAATGAGAGATCTGCTGAGGTAGTTTACACAGCAATCTCTGAAGCTCAGTCGTGTTCTGCATCAATGGATCTCGTTCCAAGGCCCAGTGGCGGCAAGCCGGGAATCTCATACATAGTTAAACAGATTGCAAGTATTGGTAAGAATATAATTTCCGGAAATACATCGGTTTACCATGTTTGCAAAGTCAAAATTAGCGCAAGCTATAAATCTGAAGTAACTATGGCGTTAAAAGGAATTTAATATGTTTAAAACCGGATTTTTTATTCTTCTGTCATTTTTTTCTATTAGCGCATTTGCAAAGACAGGTGTTGAACTGGTTTATTCTGATCTCAGGTTTGAAATCCCCGGGAACTTCTCTGTGGTAGGCGATGCAGGAGATAACCAAAATATTTTAATATTTAGATACGGGGATGAGCTGGGTAAGAGGTTCTTGGCTTTTTCAGATATGACAAATGACAAAACCATTAATTATGGATGCCCATCCAGTACTTTCTTTAAAACTGTTTTCTTCGATACCGATAAACCTGAATGTGACCAAGATAATATCAAGCTAATGCAAGAGTCCTTTGTCGAAGGTCGGGATGTTGAGAGATGGTCTTCAGGCGAATACTCTATCGTGTACTCTGGCGATAAAGAAAAGTCGTACATTTTCATAATTGGGGATAACGGCAAACTTGTGAAGGTAGACTCTGATTTTCTGGAAAGTGAATCCATTAAGAAGGTAGTTAAAGGTATATAGCAAGGATCACACTAGTATCTATTCTTTATAGCATAATCGGGTAGCCGAGGGCGGAACCTGTCAACCTGTTTCGGACAGCTACTCCAGAATTAATGTAGTTTCTCGTGCTGTGTGTTTTGCTCTTGCGAGTGTGGGAAAGTTCACGGCAGATGGCACTCCCAGTTTAGCCTCTTCCGATGAAATCGGATTGATGGCCACGGATGTCGGCGGCATGTGGGCAACTGGCCGGCCGCACACAAAACGTTCAGGGTTTGCCTGATACCAGCGGTCCAGCGCTTGCTGCCGTGTAACAGCCAGTTCCTGATATCGACCGGTAAACACCTGTTCCGGCGTGAACCCGGCCAGACCGCCGTGATGGTGCTCGAAGTTGTACCAGTCGACACCTTGCCCAAGCGGGGAACTCATCAACGGTCATCCCGTCGATGCCAGCCGCCCCTTTATTGGCTCGAACGCGTTTTCATGCCGCCTGAAGGTTTTCAGGTTGCAACGCTTGTCCGAGTAGATCTTCGCTAAAGGCTGGCTTCATATCCATACGCTGAATCACGTCATCACCGGACGGTGTTCGTGTGTTCAAGTCTGTCATGGCTCCTCCTTTCGGCTTTATTCAACTAAGTGTTCAGGCCTTCACCGTGTCCCAACCATTACGATGGGCGTTTGGCTACTATGCCGGCTGCTGACTTCTGCTCAATCACCGGCGGGATTGCCCCCATCGGCGCTATCGGTGTCCACCTCGTTCGCTCGCAACCGCCGATGGCAACGGCTGCGCCTAGGCTTGATCGACCAGTGGCCTGACTGGTAATTGACCGATCGCTCGTTGAGCAGATCCCGATGCGTCGGACCGCCCCAGATAAGAACATGAACTTTCACTGCACAACTGCATCATTTACGGTGGCCGTCAGATCACGTGGCTTCGCGGGAGGCCGCCCCGTCGGCTTGTGCGAACTCGCCTCCGGCCTACGCCTCATATGATGTTCTTGTTCATCAGCTCGCAGCTGTGCTAGCGGCTTACTTCCGGCCGGCGTTCCGGAGACCGCGCCTCACGGGTTGGCCCTTGCCATTCGCTAGTGGTTAGCGTTCAATCGGTAAAACCGGCTGAACGGTGATCTTTCCACAGGGGACTTTCACCCCATTAGTTCATGCCCATGCTGGGCGTACACAAACGCATTAAATCTGACTCCGTAAAGTTGTCGTCTTTTTTTCAAAAGGCCGCAAAAAAGGCGCCAACTTTACTCCGCAGTTTATGCGGGCGTTATGCCTTGTTGTTGCGTGGTGCGCAACATGCTAGAGCTCCCTCATGATTAGATCATTCCGTCACAAAGGTCTGAAACGGTTCTACTCGTCTGGCATACAGTCTGATCACGCCAAGAAGCTGCGCATGCAGCTCGCTGCTCTGAATACCGCCATTTCGGTAGAAGACATAGACATCCCTGGTTTTCGGCTTCACTCATTGAAGGGAACAGACAAAGGGCGGTGGTCGATTTGGGTTAACGGAAATTGGCGCATGACGTTCGAATTTCAGGACAGCAACGCCTACATTCTTGATTATGAGGATTACCACTAATGACTATGCATAACCCGCCACATCCTGGTGAGTTCATTCGGGAGGTGTATCTGGAGCCTTTCGGCATCAGTTCCCGTCAGCTTGCTTCCAGTTTGGGCGTTTCCCCTTCTACGTTGTCTCGCTTGCTCAAAGGGGATAGTGGTATCAGCCCGGAGATGTCTTTGCGGCTATCTAAGGTTCTCGGGCGTACTCCTGAGAGCTGGTTGGCTATGCAAGATATGTATGATCTATGGGTAGCCCGTAGCACGGTCAATCTGGATGGTATTCATCCCTTGGACTTCGAAGCAGCTTAACCAGTGCAGGCCGGGCGACTGTTTAGTCGTTGCTCCTTCGTCGCAACACCTAAAACGCGCCTGCTGCTGGCGTTAGGGTTGATCGTAATGTCCTCCAATGGCGAAAACATAAATGGATCTGTCGTCGAACCGGTATATGAACCTATCCTTCTGTGAGATGCGCCTTGACCACAAACCTGACAAGCTATGTTTAAGCGGCTCGGGTTTGCCGATGCCAGCTGATGGATCGTCAGAGCGGAGCATTTCTTTCAGCAGTTTGCAGAGAGCTTTGTGCAGCTTCTTGTCCTTCTCGCGCATCTTTTCATATGCCTCCCAGGTGCTGCCCTCAAATACCAGTGATCTCATTCATCTGCTCATTATTAGGTATGTATCCTTGGCCACGGCTGTGAGTATCGAGGGAGGCCGCAATTTGTTGCATCAGATCTTGATTCTGAAGAACATGCAGTGTTTCTTGTTCTCTTTCCCAGTCCTCAGCACTCATGATCACGAATGCTTCTCCAGCACGACGCGTCACCTTGAGAGGTTCGTGTCTGCTAATAACCTGCTCTACAACGCTTTTCAGGTTGTCTCTGAACTTGTTTACACTGATTATATTCATAGTCTCACCATCACGTACGGAAAATCCGTACAACTATATCGCAATAGCCCTAACAAGGCCAAGCACAGCGACAGCTTTTTCGTTGCGGCTTTGCCTTCACTACAAAGCTGCACGTGTTGGCAGCGTTGGGCGTCTATTGCTTGAAGCGGATGCGGCGATAGACAGATCACCAAACAAAAGCATCCCATTGATACATCGGAGAAACGAGCATGCGAATAGCCAAAGAGGACGTGGACGTTAAGATGGATATCCCAGGTGCCGTGATCCGTCAGCGAACGGATTTCGGCGATGCGACCGGATTAGGCAAAATCAGCTGCGAGTACTTCAGTCTCTCGGCGGGCGTTGATACCACCCCGCTGTTCCAGGGACTGGAAGGCGACTTATGCCAATGCCCCCACTGGGGCTACGTCTTGCGTGGTCAACTCACCACGACCGACGTTGGCGGCGCGCAGGAGACGGTCAACGCGAATGATCTGTTTTACTGGCCACCCGGGCACAACGTAAAGGTCGATGCAGACGCGGAGATCGTTATGTTCAGCCCTCAGCGCGAGCACAGCCATGTCATCAACCACATGATCGAGAAGGTGAAAAGTTAAGTCCGGTGCCGGGAGTTTTGGGGGGCGGTGCTCTCCGATGCCGGATAGTGCCGCCCAACCCGGCAGTCAACCCGACGCTGCGCTATGAAACCGCGCAGCGCCGGTTACTTTTACGTTATGCCTTTTCGTAAAGCCTGATCGCTCCAGCATTAACGCTTGACGTTATTAACGCATCGCGTCATTATCTATGCATGATCATATCGTTCAAGTGTAAGGATACCGAGAAGCTGGCAGGTGGTCGCCGTGTAAGGCGATTCGTCAATTTTGAGCGCGTTGCCTTGAGGAAAATTCGGCAGCTTCAGGCAGCAGGTCAGCTGGATGATCTTAAAGTACCACCCGGTAATAAGCTGGAGCCGTTGTCTGGTGATCGTCGAGGTCAGCATAGCATTCGAATCAACAAGCAGTTTCGGGTGTGCTTTCGCTGGACCAAAGCTGGTGCGGAAGACATTGAAATTATTGATTACCACTAGGAGCTAAATCATGCGCAACATTGATGCTGTAACGCCCGGCGAGTTGCTGAAAGAAGAATTTATTGAGCCCATGGGTATTTCTCAATACCGTCTTGCAAAAGAAATTGGGGTCCCGGCCCAGCGAATCGGCCAGATTATCGCGGGTAAGCGTTCAATAACCGCAGACACCGATCTCCGGCTCTGTCGCTTTCTTGGTTTATCTAACGGCTACTGGCTGCGGGTTCAGACAGCCTATGACACTGAGATTGCAGAAGATGCCCTTGAGGATCAGTTGAAGAATATTCGCCCCTGGAACTCCGGGCCAGAGATGGGGCACAGGGCATAACCAACGTCTGCACAGCGACCGATTTTCCGCCGCTTCGCGGCTCCAAACTGGCGCGTGAGCCGGGCGTTAGGTTTGAGCGTACTCCACAGGTAATCATCATGTTTGGAATCTTTAAGGAGCTGGAATCCTCAAGCCAAACAAGTCCAGAAAGCGATCTCAAGTGCTCTTGACCACTACAGCTGGGTTTCTATGTGTAGATATCGGTGCAATTGCGTCGGCTGAGCGCCATTCAGGTTAAAATCATTAATTTTAAAAAATTGACGATATAAATCTGTACAGGACTTCCCTCTTTAACAGCGATCAAGAGTGACATTAAGTAACCACTGAAATCAGTGACTCTAAGCCCACGGATTTCGATTCAACTGCGAAAAATACCCATGACTTCCTCACGTCATCGCCTGTACTCTTTTCGTCGCTGTCCCTATGCTATGCGCGCCCGTCTCGGCCTCTTGTTTGCTGGTTTGCAGGTGGAACTGCGGGAGATAATATTGAAAAACAAACCGGACCAGATGCTGGCGATTAGTCCGAAAGGCACCGTGCCTGTTTTACAGCGTTGTGATGGTACCGTGGTTGAAGAGAGCCGGGAAATAATGGTGTGGGCGCTTCGGCAGCAAGATCCACAAGGGCTGTTGGATGCAACGGTTTTGCATCAGGCCAATGCTCTGATTGAGCAAAACGACAACGAATTTAAACATTGGTTGGATCGCTACAAATACGCCGACCGATATCTCGAAATGAGCCAATCAGAGTACCGGCAACGGGGTGAGGTCTTTTTACAGGTTTTAGAGGCGTTGCTGACTAAAAACCCTTGCTTACTGGGGGATAACGCGACTATTGCCGATATTGGCATCATGCCTTTTGTCCGCCAATTCGCCCATGTGGATCGCGATGTTTTTTACAGCCTCCCTTATCCGAACCTGCATCTGTGGTTACAACACTGGTTAGAGCACCCATTTTTTCTGCAAGTCATGACCAAGTTTAGGCCATGGCAAGAGGGAGATGACGTTGTGGTTTTTCCTTCTTAACACTAAGCACTTAAACCGTTTTAACCTCCAAGATGACTGGTTGCGTAGTATTGAAGATACGTGCCAATTCTTCGGCGCAGTGCCTCAAAAAATCCTGTTCGACCATGCCAAGACCACCATGATCGAGCGCGTACGGCTTATGACTCTGAGTCGAAATAATAAATGCGGCCCGTTTCAGCCGCAAAAATGCTCATCACTGGCGAAGCACGATTGGCCGCTGCTCTGGCATTCCCATGGATATCATCAGTGGGTTGTCTTCCTGTCGCTGCTTGAAGGCGGCTTTACTGTTCATATCCTGCCAGTTGCTCAGAATCAGGCTCTGGGCGACGGCTCCTCCCAGGGTTGTGCCCGGCCCCAAAATAATCAGTTTGTCCGGCGCGAATTCACGAACAGCAACACGCAAAGCAGCGTTGAAATCGTAGGGTTGGGTCAACTGATGGCTCAGGGTGTAGTCCCAAAGCGCCTTGTGATCTGTACTCCAGGGAGACCAGATGTGGCCGCGGCCGTCAATTAAAGGAATCTCTGGCCTGCCGAACAGCGCTGGCCCCAAGGCTTCCTTTGCCATCGCCCGCACCGGCTCTTGCAGTGGCGTATGGAAGGCCGCGTGATTGAGCAACCGCATGGGAAAATGGTCTTTTTTGGGCAGTCCACGATTCAGGGCTGCCATACCCGGTGTGTCGGCACCAAACACCATCATACCGCCCAGATCGATGGACAGATAAGCCCGGCCTTCGCCACTTTTGCAGATCTCATCGGCTAAAGCCAGGTAGCGGGCGCGGGCATCCCAGTCTGGACGCCAGTCGTCATCCACCCAGGGAATGAGAAGTTGGCCGCCAATCAGGCGCTCCTGCATTAATCCGCCCATAGTGTTGACCAGATGCAGGCCCTTTTGTGCATCCAGCGCACCGGCGATCGCCAGGCTGATATACCAACCCATGGAGTTGCCGGTAACAGCAACGATCTCATAGCGATCTTGGTCGATATCCAAAAAGTCAGCGTAGGCACACGCGTAGATCAGTCCCGATGCATGGTCTCCCCGGCTGTGCAGTTTCAGCGAATAGGCTTTCTCTTCGTCCAGCTCTGTCAGAGTTGGCTGCTGGTGTTGACGCCGATAGTCGTCGAAGCTCTCCAGCAAAGCGCTTTTATCCGCATGGTGACGCTTGAGGTAGCCCCATTCGGGGGCATTGTAGGTGCCGCGTCCGGGACAGACGACAACAACGCGTTGTTTGGATGTGGACATCAGGCACCTTTCTCAATTGCAGTGGAATCGGCCCCGGTCAGGGCACGAACATGCTCAAGGATATCTCCAACGGCTGGGAGCGTGCTGGTGGAGGCTTCACCCAGGGCGATAAAGCTGTCCAGCGCGGTCACGCGATCCATGCGGGAACTGGCGACACCCTGAGCACTCAACTCACTGATCAGCTCTTCACTGATCGAGCCGTGTCGACGGCATTCATCGACAACCAGAATCTGTTTGCAATCCTTCACCGCTTCATAAAGGGCAGCATGGTCAATTTCGGTTAGCCAGCAGAGGTCTATTACCCGCACCGAGATACCCTCCGGTGCCAGTTGCTCGGCCGCCTGCAGGCTGAGCGTCACACCATTGCCGTAAGTGATGATAGCCAGGTGGCTACCTGGACGGCATTGGCGGAAGCGGCCGCGGGGCAAGCGGTAATCCGGTCCGGGGTCTGGCTGACAGGCCAACTGGTCGCCTTCGGTCAGCAGATCGCGATTATGATAACGGGCGATGGGTTCGATGATTACGACCACCCGCTGTTCTTCATCGGCCAGGCGTACTGCTTCTTGCAGGAGGCCTACGGCACTGGTGCCATCACTGGGACAAGCCACCAGTAAACCGGGGATGTCGCGCAATACGGCCAGGCTGTTGTCATTGTGGAAGTGGCCACCAAAGCCTTTCTGGTAACCCAGCCCGGCGATACGAACGACCATCGGATTTGTAAATTGGCCGTTAGAGAAAAAGCTCAGGGTTGCCGCTTCGCCACGCAGTTGATCCTCGGCATTGTGTAGATAGGCTAAAAACTGGATTTCCAGAATCGGGATCAGGCCGTTCTGCCCCATGCCGATGCCCAGCCCCAGTATGCTTTGCTCATCCAAAAGAGTATCAATCACTCTATGGCGGCCATATTGTTGCTGAAGTCGCTGGGTTACCCCGTAGACGCCCCCTTTGTTGCCAATATCCTCGCCCGCCATTACCAATTGTGGGAAGCGTGCCATCAGCCTGTGTAGGCTCTGATTGATTAATCGGGCCATGGGCTGGGGCGTGGGATCGATTGCCGGTAATTCTGCAGCCGGATTGGCAAGGCTGGGCCTGATGGGTGGCACGATAGCACTCATTACGGCTTCCGAGCCGCGCAAGCGTGGGCGTTGGGATGCTTGATCGCCAACGGCACTTAAGCGATTCCAGGCCGTATCGAGCAGCTGGCCCAGATCGGCTCGGCTGAGGTGGGTCTCACGCAGCAGTCGGGCGGCACCGTGGGCCAGCGGGTCTTCATTGGTCATGGCCTGAATCTGGGCCTGGCTCAGGTAAGCTTGTTGTGCATCAGATCCGGCGTGGCCATAAAGGCGCACACAGCGCATGTGAAGGAAAACCGGTTGCCGGTGGGTGCGGGCAAAAATGGCGGCGCGGCTAGCCGCTTGCCAGGTGTCCAGCAGGTCCAGGCCGTTGCAAGCGATATAATGCAGGCCGGGGCGATTCGCCATAGAGGCGGCCACCCAGCCCTGGGGCGTTGGTGTGGAAATACCGAGACCATTATCCTCGCATACAAAGATCAGCGGCATGGGCAGGCCCTGATAGGCAGTCCAGCACGCCGTATTGATCGCGCCTTGGGCGGTAGAGTGATTGAGAGAGGCATCACCAAAACTGCATAAAACGACACTGTCTGTTGGCCACTCTCCTGCTCCGCCCAGGCGTTTCCACAAGCCCAGGCCATAGGCTGCCCCCACTGCTTTGGGCAAATGGGAAGCAATGGTGCTCGTCTGCGGAGGTATGCTTAGCGCTTTCGACCCCAGCACTTTATGCCGACCACCGGCGATCGGGTCATCGGAAGACGCCATAAAGCTTAGCAACATGTCCCAGCTAACGGTCTGCCCGGGTAACGCCTTACTTCGCTGGATGAAGAAGGCGGCATCGCGGTAGTGCAAAAAAGCGGGGTCGGTCAGTCGCAGCGCCTTTGCGATAGCAGCATTGCCTTCGTGACCGGCGCTGCCGATCGTGTAATAAGCATCGCCACGGGCTTGCAGCACTCTGGCCCGCAAATCAATCAGTCGACTTTGTACCTGGCTCTCAAACAGTTCGATGAGGTCGAAACGACTTAACCCTGCCGCGTGAGCGGTGCCGGCGGAAACGTCCGGAAGTTCTCCCTCGGTAATCCGATGCCGCAGGGCCCGGAAGAGTTCGACAGTCATGGCGTAATTCTCCAGTTTAGTTGCTTACTTATCCTATCGCCTCGATAGCCAGAGGTATAATATCCAATGACTCTATGTGACATCGGTTTTTCCTATGGATTTGCGACTGCTGCGATACTTTCTCGCTACCTACGAAACAGGTTCGGTCAGCGCCGCGTCACGCCGTTGCTTTGTCGCGCAGCCGTCCATTTCTGCCGCCATAGCCCAACTGGAAGGTGAGCTAGGCATTCCGTTGTTCGAACGCCATTCCAAAGGGGTTCGCCCAACCAGTGCCGGTCAGCGTCTTTACCCACTTGCCGCGCGGTTGATTGCAGACAGCGAGGCGATAGTAAGCAGCTTCAACCGCAGCGGGCGGCCCCTGCCGCTAAGACTGGGGTTGATGCGGTCGCTCGGTGCTGAACGAATGAGTAATTGGTTAAAACGTTTAATGGCCCACAGCGAAAACCTGGAGCTGACGCTGGTTGATCCGGAAGAAGCTAGTGATGCCCGTATCGTAACGGCCGGCATGCGCCAACCTCATGAAATTTTCGTGCCTATCTGGAACGATCGTTATCGTTTGGCATTACCGTCGGGACATCCTTTATCACTCAAAAAGCGGCTGACATTGAGTGACCTTAACGAGCAGCCCTTTATCTTGCGTGCTTATTGCGAGGCAACAGAGGCGTTACGCCAGGCATTGATTCATCAAGGGGTGGTCATCGCACCGAGGGCTCACCTGCGCACTATTGAATACAGTTTGGGATTGGTGGCGGCGGGCATAGGCCTGGCTTTGGTGCCAGACTGGCCAGAAACCCGGCGACGCCTGGACATGGTTTTGCGACCCTTGACGGATTTCCAATCGGACATTCAGATCGGGCTGGCCTACTCGAGCGAACTGAACGGGACGCTGCAAAACGCTTTGAAAGAGGTCTGCGGGCAGGTAGCCGGTGTTCGGCAACGTACTGGCACAAGAATTTATCGCCGCTGAGCCTGACAAGGCGTACGTCGGTGACATTACAGTACACCCAAAAATCCGCCACTTTCCAATTACTGCCCTGTATCGAGATTACGCCTTTGGAAGGCTACGGCAACCGGCCTCTGGCTTCGTGGGTGGCACCTCAAGATGCTCGAGAATCCACTCGATGAAGCCCTTCACCTTGGTCATCTCCGCTTTATGTTCGGGGTAGGCTATGTAGTAGGCATCGCGACTGGCTAACGAGAACGGCCACGGAATGACGAGTTGACCCGCCGATAGCTCCTCCTCGGCTAGAAAGCGCGGCACCAGAGCCACACCGCAACCCGAACGGGCGGCCCGTAACGCCATATCGAAGGTATCAAAGCGTGGCCCATAGTAACTGTGCTCGGTATAAGCACCTTGGGCTTCGAACCAGTCATGCCAAGCACTGGGGCGCGTCGCGCTTTGTAGAAGAACCAATCGGGTTAACGCCAAGGGATCATCAATCCCCAAGGCTGGGATGATCGACGGCGCGCATACCACCACCATTTCCTCGTCTAGAAGTTTTATGCACTCCGCATTCGGCCAGGTGCCGTGACCAAAAAAGAACGCCACGTCGATACGCTCTTTCTCCAGGTCAAAGGGCTCCATACGGTTGGCGATATTGAGATAGACATTTGGATACCGGAAACGGAAACCGTTGATACGCGGGAGCAGCCAGCGTGCGCCGAACGTCGGCAACGTGGTCACGTTTAGCACCTCGCCCTGAGCCCCGTAAGACTGCATGTAGCGTGTGGACATCTCCGCCAGCGCCAAAATCTTGTGCACTTCGGTTAAATACTGCGAGCCCTCTGGTGTGAGCTGAAGACGCTTGCGCACCCGGAGAAACAACGGATGCTGAAGCACCGACTCAAGTTGGGCAACCTGCTTACTAATTGCACTCTGCGTCAGGCTCAGCTCATCGGCAGCTCGCGTAAAACTGAGATACTTAGCCGAAGCCTCGAAACACTGCATTGCAGTCAACGTTGGCAATTGAGTACGGCTCATCGCAAGACCTCACTATGCGAAAAAATCGAATGACCTCCATATTAAACATCGCTTGAAACGTGTCAACTCCCGCATAGATACTGTCTATACGCACAAACCGCAGTGACACAAAATTCGAATAAATCCAGTAGGAGATAGAATGATCGATACTATTATGCAACGCCTCGGCGTCAAGACTGAACACTATCAGCAGGGCAGCATGGAGGTTATTACGCCTATCGATGGCAGCGTCATCGGCAAGGTCGCCATGGAAGGTGCCGATGCGATCGATGCACGCATCGCCAGGGCCGAGCAAGCGTTCGAGAAGTGGCGTCGGGTTCCAGCGCCGCGACGCGGCGAGCTGGTGCGCTTGCTCGGCGAACAGCTTCGTCGCCATAAGGACGATCTCGGCGCCCTAGTCACCTATGAATGCGGAAAAATCCTGCCCGAGGGTATCGGTGAAGTACAGGAAATGATCGATATCTGCGATCTTGCCGTTGGTCAGTCGCGCCAGCTGTTCGGGCTGACTATCGCCTCCGAACGTCCCGGCCACCACATGCGCGAAACCTGGCATCCACTCGGCCCCATCGGATTGATTACCGCGTTTAACTTCCCAGTGGCCCCTTGGGCCTGGAACTCCGCCCTAGCGCTGGTTTGTGGTAACAGCCTGATTTGGAAGCCCTCAGAAAAAACTCCGCTCACTGCGTTGGCTTGTCAGGCCTTACTGGAGCGTGCGATTGCCGAATTCGGCGATGATGCGCCTGAGCACTTAAGCCAAGTAATCATTGGTGGTCGTGATGCCGGTGAACGCTTGGCCGATGACCCTAGAATTCCTTTGATCAGCGCTACTGGCAGCACGCGTATGGGTCGCGATGTAGGTCCACGGGTTGCGGCACGCTTCGGGCGCAGCACTCTCGAACTGGGCGGCAATAACGCCATGATCCTGGCCCCCAGCGCCGACTTGGACATGGCCGTGCGCGCCATTCTGTTCTCGGCGGTGGGCACCGCGGGACAGCGCTGCACCAGCCTACGCCGTCTACTTGTCCATGAGTCTATCAAAGACGAGGTCGTCGAACGCCTCAAAAAGGCCTACGCCGGCGTCTCCATCGGGAACCCCATGGAAGGGAACCTGGTCGGCCCACTAATCGACGGCCAAGCCTTCGATCAGATGCGTAACGCTCTCGACCAAGCACGCCAGGAAGGCGCCAAGATATTCGGCGGTGAGCGCCAGCAGATCGACAAGGCAGCGGGTGGCTACTATGTGACACCCGCCATCGTCGAGGTTGACCAGCAGAACGAACTGGTTAAGCGCGAGACCTTTGCACCGATCCTCTACGTCATGAGCTATGGGGAGTTCGATGAGGCCATGGCGTTACATAACGATGTGCCTCAGGGGCTGTCGTCGTGCATCTTCACCAGCGACGTGCGCGAAGCTGAGATGTTCACCTCCGATGTGGGAAGCGACTGTGGCATCGCCAATGTCAATATCGGCCCCAGCGGCGCGGAGATCGGTGGCGCCTTTGGTGGCGAGAAGGAGACCGGCGGTGGTCGCGAGTCTGGCTCAGATGTCTGGAAAAGCTATATGCGCCGCCAGACCAATACGATCAATTATTCTCGCGAATTGCCCTTAGCTCAAGGAATCAAGTTCGATTGATCCAAACGTTGCCACCCGGCTTGTAGCCGGGTGGCAACGTTTGGACACAAAAAGCCCAATAATGTGCTATGGAGCCAACAGATGACAAAAACAATAATTTCTAGAGAGCAATGGGGTAGCCGGTTCGGCTACCTGATGGCGATAGTCGGCGCCATGGTCGGCGCCGGCAACATATGGCGAATGCCTTATGTCACTGGTGAGAACGGCGGTGGCGCCTTTTTGATCGCCTACTTCGTGCTGCTTTATCTGATTGCCGTTCCCGGCCTGATGGGAGAAACCAGCCTCGGGCGTTATACCCGGCAAGGGCTGCTTGGCACCTTCCGCAAAATCTACGGTAATAACAAGTTCGTCGGCTTGGGGCTGGTGATCCTGATTTTCAACGTCGTCTTGATGTCCTATTACTCATCGATCGTCGGTTGGTCGCTTTATTACGCCTACCACGCGGTGATCGGCTCCTTCACTCAGACGCAGTTCGATACCGCCGCATTGTGGCAAGCATTCAGTAGCAACACGGCGTTGAACGTGGGCATGCACACCGTCGCGATGCTAATCGTCACGGGCATTCTGCTGATGGGTATCAAGGGCGGCATCGAGCGCATGGCCAAATGGATGATGCCCATCCTCACCGTTTCGCTGATCGCCATTGCCATTCGCGGCGTTACCCTGCCAGGAGCCATGGCAGGACTCGAGTTCGCCTTCTCGCCCAACTGGGAGTATCTGGCTCGCGGTGAGACCTGGCTCGCCGCCCTGGGCCAGGCACTGTTCTCGACGGGGCTCGGTTGGGGCATCGCTTTAACCTATGGGAGCTATCTGGGACGTAATGACGATATCCCCCTAGGGGGTGGAATATTTACCGCCATCGGTAATACTAGCTTCGGCTTACTGGCCATCTTCGCTGTCTTCCCAATCGTCTTTGCCTTCGGCATATCGCCAACATCGGGAGCGGAACTGACCTTCGTCGCGCTGGCCAGCGCCTTCGGTAGCATGACTGGTGGCTATGGATGGGCACTGTTGTTTTTCATGGGCTTCTTCTTCGCCAACCTTACGACCGCGATAGCTATTACTGAAGTCGGCGTTACAACTTATAAGGAAGAGCGCAATACTTCGCGCAGCAAAGCGGTGTTGACCATGTGCGGCATCATCTGGCTGCTAGGCATTCCGAGTGCCATGGACTCCTCCATTCTCGGCTATCTCGACTTCGTGGTGGGCAACTGGGGCCTGCCGTTAGCGACTTTCATCATCATGATCACTATCGGATGGAAGTTCGATGCCAGCCGTTTGCGCACCCTCAGCCTCAATCGCGGTGCCGATCTGTACGTGCCTAAATTCTGGGAGAGCATCATTCGCTTCGGGATTCCCGCGATTATGCTCTTTATCATGGTTTACTTCCTCTATAGCAACCTGACCACAACGCCTTGGAAGACCGTCAGTGGCCTTGCAATCCTGACGCTGACGATCCCGCTTTGCATGTGGATCATGAGTCGCCGCGAGGCAAACGCCCACTCTGTTACTAACGTCGTAGGCCAATCATCATGAGTATCGCTGCCATAATCGTCATGATTACATGCATTTTTGTCCTGTGGGGTGTAGCCAGCGTGGCTCTCGTTTATTCGATGCGCCAAGAGGAACGTAAATTACAATTGATAAAAAAGCAGGGCAGCTTTGAGCCTTATTCACCTAAGGCGCTTCGCGACCTTGATCGCTGGATTGAACAAAACAACACGAGCGAACATGTTCAAGAGATGCGTGACGTCCATGATGAGCAGCGGGAAGCACTGCAAAAGTGTAAAAGCTACTTCTATATTTGGGACCAGTCCGATGTTGAAATTATGAAGGAGATATAGCTCGGCGGCAGCCAAACAACGCTGTAAGTCTTGGTTTGGCTGCCCCTGATGTTTATAAACTATACTTAGTAAAGGACTGAGAGATGCGTGAAGAGTGTCTGTGGCTAAAAACGTCCAAAGAAGAGAAGTCAACTTACGCAACCCTCGAGGGTGAGGTCACCAGCGATGTATGTGTCATCGGAGGTGGAATTACCGGGCTTTCCACGGCACTTCATCTGGCAGAGGGCAATACATCCACGGTGGTGATCGACTCAGAAAGTATTCCCACCGGAGGTTCCAGCGCCAACGTTGGCTATGTAAATGCGGGACTCTGGCTACCTCCCCTTGATATCGTCAAGTTGTTGGGCCAAAGCGATGGTGAGCGTATCAACAACCTTCTCGGCAGTGCCCCATCCGAAGTTTTCAAACTAATTGACCGCTACGACATCCAGTGCGACGACACTCGGACCGGTTCCCTGCACATGGCGCACAATGCAAGTGGCATGAAGGATCTGGAGCGTCGCTGCGAGCAGTTCCGACAGCGAGGCGCTCCTGTGGAGCTACTTCAGGGTCAGAAGTCAACGGACGCCACAGGAAGCTCGCATATTCACGGTGCCTTGCTAGATCGCCGCGCCGGCACCATCAATCCGGCCGCCTATACGCGTGGACTCGCCCGAGCGGCCGACAGTGCGGGGGCGAAACTTTATACTCATACCCCGGCAATACGAATCGCCCGCAAGGGTGACAAGTGGGAGGTGGAAACGCCGAAGGGAAGGATCCACTGCGACCGTATTGTGCTCGCCACGAATGCCTACACCGAGGAGGATTGGAACGCGGTCAAGAAGCATTTTTTCCCGGGTTATTACTGCCAAGTGGCCTCCGCGCCTCTCGGCGAAGCGGCCAAACATATCCTGCCCGGTCGTCAAGGCGCCTGGGATACCCGTACAGTCTTGAGTAGCATCAGGCGCGATGTGGAAGGCAGGCTCATGATGGGAACCCTGGGGCGTGGCGAGACCAAGCCTCGAGCCTTCATCCGGGCCTGGGCCAATCGTATGAAGTGCATCTACTTTCCGGACCTGGCTAAAGTGGAATGGGAGTGCACGTGGACGGGTAGAATGGCATTCACTCCCGACCATATGCTACGCCTGTTCTCGCCTGCTCAAGGCATATTGGCGGTAGCTGGTTACAACGGCCGTGGTGTCACCACAGGCACAGTAGTTGGTAAAGGGTTTGCCAAGCTAATTCATGAAAATTCTGATGATGGTCTTCCACTGCCCATTCGCCATTCAAAGCCCGTGTCTGCTATCCGCGCGCGCAGCTTTGCCTACGAAAACGGGTTTAATCTCTATCACGCTGGCCAATGCTTGCGAATCATGACATGAAAAATCTAGAACCCACAAAGGACAGTCGATCAGCTGCATCGAGACTCACACCATGCTTGGCTTGTCGATTCACGCGAGCACGCAAAGAGTGTTATTCGACCCAGGCCGATCATCCATACACACACTTCATTCAACAATAACGAGGTTAATATGTCCGAAAAAACAGTGTTATTGAGCGAGGAAGAAGCGCTGAGCTTGTCCCGAAAAATATTATTAAAAAAAGGCTTTAGCGATGATTTTTCTCGCGCGATAAGCGAGACGGTTACTGCGGGGCAAAAGGATGGATGTGGGTCGCATGGCCTTTATCGGATTCTGGGTTGCATAAATACATTAGCATCAGGAGGCGTCGACCCTAATGCTGAGCCTTACATCGAGCCGTCTTCTGGCGGCATCGTCAAAGTAAACGCTAACGGAGGGTTCTCACAACTCGCCTTCTCTCTCGGTTTACCGGTGCTGATAGAAAAGACCAAAGAAAATGGTATCGCGCTTCTTGCCATTAACCACTGCGTACACTTTTCCGCACTTTGGATTGAAGTGGAGCAGATTACTAAAAGGGGTTTGGTCGCTATCGTCTGCAATCCTACCCAAGCCTACGTAGCGCCTCATGGAGGAAGCAAACCGCTTCTTGGCACCAACCCGTTCGCATTTGGCTGGCCAAGGCCCGGCAAGCTTCCTTTCGTTTTTGACTTTGCCACCAGCGCGATCGCAAGAGGCGATGTCGAACTTCACGAACGCGAAGGCAAGCAGATACCTGATGGCTGGGGAGTCGACGCACAAGGACAAGGATGCAACGACCCGCAGGTGGTGCTCGAGGAAGGAGCCCTACTGACCTTTGGTGAGCACAAAGGTACGGCTCTCTCAATGATGATCGAGTTGATCGCCGGCCCTTTGATAGGCGACCTGATGAGCTACGAATCGTCTCAACACGATGATGGCAAAGGCGCGTTGCCCTACCACGGCCAAGTTATCATCGCCATCGATCCTACGTTTACGGCAGGAAACAACGTCGAGATGCATCTCTCTCGCGCCGAAACCTTTTTCAGCTTGGTCGAGTTTCAAGGCGCCCGGCTTCCGTCTAAAAGACGCTACGAAAGCAGAGAGAAAAGCGAGAAATACGGTATTGAGGTATCGGAAAACCTCTACCTCGAACTATGCTCTTTGCTACATGATTAAGTGGTAATTAAAGATCTTTCTACTATTTGAAGTAAAACCCATTGATTGTAGACATAACGCTCAACTTCTTCGCGCCTATAAATGCCATCGCTGGGTAATTTCCTGCAAAAAATAGGGAGATCACCCTCAGATAATTAAAATATTAATATAATTTTATGCCGAGTAAGTGCGTAAAACGATGCAAAGCGTCTTAAAAGAAGTCTGCGAGCAGTTTACTGTTAATCACGTGACTCAGTAATATGTTCTACAAAACGCCGCACCTTAGCAAGTTCCCCTAAGTGCTCTGGATAAACAAGATAATAAGCACTTTTGCTAAGCAATCTATGGGGCGAGGCCAGCTTTAATCGACCTGCTTCCAGTTCTTCATCTACGGTAAAATGAGGAACCAACGCGACTCCCCCCCCTGCCATTGCGGTTCGCACGAGCATCGGAAAGGTCTCAAAGCGAGTACCGTGATAACTGCGATCAGTAATAATCTCTTGCACGGAAAACCAATGGTGCCAGGCATCAGGCCGGGTCGAAAGGTGGAGCAAAGGCAATTGAGTTAAATCGTCGACTGTGTGAATAGAACACTGACCCAGTAGTTCTGGAGAGGCAACCGCGACCATTTCTTCATCTATGAGTTTATGACATGCAAGACCTGGCCAACTACCATGGCCATAAAAAAATGCGACATCGATGTCTTCTTGTTCAAGATTAAAGTCTTTTACCCGGTCATGAAACTCCAAACTAATATTTGGGTTAGATGATAAAAAAGCCGGCAATTTTTTTGCGAGCCAACGGCTACCGAAACTAGGCAATGTAGCAATCTTTAGAACTTCGCTATTTCCGCTGTACGTCATAATGGCGTGAGCCGACATTTCAATCTGAGTCAGCACTTTACGCACGTCACTTAGAAACATGGCTCCTTCTGGTGTAAGCAACAAACTACGTCGCACCCGTCGAAATAATTTATGTTGCAAGGCAGTTTCGAGATGAGCTACCTGTTTGCTGACAGCACTTTGGGTGAGGTTCAACTCGTCGGCTGCCCGAGTAAAGCTCATATGACGGGCAGCCGCTTCGAAGCACTGCATGGCAGCTGTTGAAGGAAGATTGCGTGATGCCAAGCCAAAAGCTCCTGATAACCTGTAAGCCACCCCGGTGAACAAAAACCGGGGGAAACAAGGCTTTTATAATGGTTCAAGAAGCGAGCGATTCGGCCTCTTGAGGCGTTTCAGAGCGGCGTGATTGAAGCCAACCCACCGCCACCATGGCAACTAAACCCGCGCCACTCGTTAGCAACTCGGGAACCACCATTGCAAGCCCTGCCGCAAAGAGTACCAGACGTTCCCAAAAGAGTGAATCACGCACAAAGTAACCCAAGAGTGCGCTGCTCACTCCCATAATTCCCAACAGTGAGAAGACCAATGCACTTGAAAGACCAAGTAGCGTAGGGTCAACTAAAACCAGCATGGGATTATAGATGAAAGCATAAGGAATAATAAACGCGCCAATTGCTAACTTAACCGCTGTAAAGCCCGTCTTCATCGGGTTAGCTTGTGCAATTCCCGCACCAGCAAAAGCGGCTAAACAAACGGGGGGCGTTATATCAGCGATGATACCGAAGTAAAATACAAATAAATGCACAGCCATTGGTGGAAGACCAAACTCATTAATAAGCGCCGGTGCTGCAATCGTAGCCGTTACAACATAGTTTGCTGTCGTGGGCAAACCCATCCCGAGTACAATACACGCAATCATCGTGAACAGTAGCGCGAGTATCAAAACGCCATCAGCCAAACTTATGATGCCGGCGGCAAATTTCGCTCCTAATCCGGTCATACCGACCACACCAGCAATAATGCCTGCAGACGCGACGGCTGCGATCACAGGCAACGCAACGCGGGCACCTTTTTCGAAAATATCCAACACATCTTTTAGAGATGGCCGGGTATCTTTTCTCACCAAGCTAACGGCAAAGGCACACGCTATGCCCAGAAGTGCTGCACGCTGTGCTGTAAAACCAACGGAAACGGTTGTAATAATGACGATTAAGGGCAGCAGCATGTAGCCTTTTGACAGCAACAGCTTAAGCTTGTTGGGCAACTGGTCCTTGGGAAGGCCTAAAATACGGTGGCGTTTAGCTTCAAAATGAACTCCTATGAAAATACTCGCAAAATAAAGTATTGCGGGGATCAAAGCCGAAAACATTATTTCCCGATAAGAGACACCAACATATTCCACCATGATGAACGCTGCAGCGCCCATTAATGGAGGCATAATCTGGCCGCCCGTTGAGGCGGAAGCTTCAATCGCCCCGGCCACTTCCGGCTTAAAGCCTGCGTTTTTCATCATTGGTATTGTAAAAGAACCAGAGGCAACGGTGTTGCCGATGGAGCTTCCTGAAATCATTCCCTGTAAAGAACTTGCCATTACAGCAGCCTTTCCCGCGCCGCCTGTAAAACGCCCGGTTACCGCAAAGGCCAGGTCGTTAAAAAAGCGACCTACGCCTGTATGCATCAGTACAACACCGAAAAACAAAAACAAGAAGATAAAGCGAGCAGATATCTGAAGAGGCGTGCCAAACACACCGCTTTCTCTGAACCATAAGTATGGAGAAACCTGTTCAAGGGAAAATCCGGGATGCGAAAGCAACGGGCTCGAAATTAGATTGCCGAATAGCGCGTATAGAATTGCAAGCGTGGCCATAACAACGATTGGCATGCCAATCGTACGGCGAGTTGCTTCTAGCAAAAAGAGTATACCCAGTGCAGCAATCACTAGATCAATGGTTGAGTAACCCGTGATTCGTGCCCGGAGAACTTCTTCATAAAATAATATTTTATAGTAAGCAGCAAATGTTGCTGTGAATGCCAATAGCACGTCGTACCAGGGCACTCCATGGCGAGGCGCCCCTTTGCGGGTTGCAGGAAACAGAATAAATATCATACCCAAGGCAAGCCCTAAGTGAACTGCGCCCTGCTGCTGTGAGGGTAATGTTCCAAAGTAAGCTGTATAGAGATGAAAGCAAGTAAGTGACAAACCCATTAAGGTAACGAGCCAGCTCCACTTACCCAGCTGGATTGCCGAGCGTACTTGCGATTCTCGATCGTATTTTTCTAATAAAGTCGATTCATTAGACGTTTTTTTTTTTTCACAATTAAACCCCATACAGATAACGCCGCTGACAAAGTCAGCGGCGAAAATAAACAATCAATCAGCCAGGTCGCTTAGGCTTTTTATGTTAGAGCGATCACGCGTGACAATCTGAATTACTTCAGGATAGATGTGTCCAATAAATGCCACATTATCAATTGACCCGCTTGTGAACTCTCCGCGTCCTGCAACAGCATCTTGCGCGGGTGCGTGCACGGTCATCCCGAGGTCCATGTTGTCATCACGAATGCTGACTAAGTTTTCGATTGAAGCGCCGGTTTCTATATTAGTGAAGTTTTGGCCATCCACGTAGCGGTTCCATATAGTGGCCATTTCACCACCCAACGGATAATAGGTGCCGCCCTGACTACCGGTGCCTAATATAAACTCGCTTTTAGGCACTACATCACCAATTTCAGCAACAGCATTTTCTACTGTGAGCCCCTGCTCTTCATAGTACCTTTTTGCACCAGGATGAATTGGCAAATCGTTTGAACCATTCAATGCATTTTCAAGCGTGATAAAAGAAGATTGAGAGTGGGTATTCTCTTTAGCGTACTCGTGCATTATGCGCGCTAATTCATACCCTAGCTCTTCGTCAATCGTATTCGTGTTTCCGACTAAAATCGCATAAGCCGTGATGGTGTTTACATCTTCTTTTTGAAAATCATAGCTGCCGGCTGGAATAGTAAAACGTTGATAGGCGCTATTTTTTTCAATATATTCGATTGCATCATCACTTAAGCTGATTAGACGGGCATCCCCGCTGGTAGCTTGCAGGTTTTCGATACTGCCGGAAGGCAAACCAAGAATTCCGATAGAAATATCGATATTGCCATCTTGTACACCGTTAAGTGCAGCCCCAAAACCTTCTTGATACGCACTGTAACTATCGTCACCTATTCCGTAGGCATCAAACAGTAATTGAGAAACACTTTGGGTTGTACTTGCGGGAGGTCCAATGGCGACATTAGGTTTGCTTTCGGCACCACAGCCTGTCAATAAAAATAGAACACCAATACCGCATAGTGCTTTAGACAGAAAATGTTTCATATTTGCTCCTACTAATTAGAATTTTTGTAATAATCTTGTTTCGGAAGATTTTCAAAATCTGACCACCTGAAAATCAATCAGCGAAAACCCTCACGAAAAAGTATTTGGTCATTGTTCACGTACGCAGCCCTACAGACAAAAGAAATTAAGTTGCGTATGCATTCCTTTTTTTCATGCACGTATTTTTGAGTGACCGGCGCAAGTTCATTTGGCGCACACCATTGCCACACTCCGCCTCAGAGCTCTCGCAACGAAAGGTTTTCCTGTAGTAGGCGGTGCAGCAGCCAATGCTGGGATACGACTTTACACCACATGTCTCATTTTATACATTCCTGCGCGGCATGCATTTAGCGTTTTTTTTCGTTTGTGATCTGCCGTAAGAACCTGTCTGATAGCGGAAAATCTGGCAATTTCAGGAGCGTTTACAGCGATGGAGTTTCCCCACGTCAGCAGTGCATTGGGCATCCTACATCCAGTTTGTATTGCGAAAGGACGTAATGCAGAAGTATGGGATGAGGAGGGACAGCGCTATATCGATTTTATTGGCGGTATTGGCGTTCTCAATCTGGGCCACTGCCATCCAGTGATTGTCGAGGCCGTCAAGGCTCAGGTCGACACCCTGATGCACTCTGCTTTTAATGCGCTGCCTCATCGTACCTACCTCTTTGTCGTAGATCGACTCAACCAGTTTGTTCCTGTTTCCTATCCTCTTTCATGCATGCTGACAAATAGTGGTGCAGAAGCGACAGAGAATGCACTGAAAGTCGCCCGTGGAGTCACTGGCCGCCAAGCCGTTATTGCGTTTGACGATGCTTTTCATGGGCGCACATTGGCAGCACTTAATTTAAACGGCAAAGTTAAGCCATACAAAGCAGGACTGGGAGCCTTGCCGGGTCCGGTTTATCACATACCGTTTCCTAGTCGAGATAGTGGAATATCTGCAGAACAGTCGCTTGCTGCATTAGACCGTATATTTGAGGTGGAAATTGCGCCAAGTGAGGTGGCTTGTTTCATCTTTGAGCCAATCCAGGGAGAAGGCGGCTTTCGTTTGCTTTGCCCTGAATTTGCCAAAACCCTGCGCGCAATTTGCACCAAGCACGGCATTTTATTGATTTGTGATGAAATTCAGTCAGGTTTTGGACGAACTGGTAAGCGTTTTGGTTTCAGCCATTTAGGTATCGAGCCCGACCTGATGCTTCTGGGAAAGAGTATTGCCTGCGGCCTGCCGCTCGCTGCATTAGTAGGCCGCAAAGAGTTTATGGATGCCTTACCAAAAGGAGCCTTGGGGGGTACCTATTCAGGCAATGCTGTGGCTTGTGCAGCGGCATTAGCAGTGATGGATATAATGCAAGACGATGCACTAACGGCATGGGCAACCGAGCAAGAGGAGGCAATTGTTCATTCGCACCAGGCGTGGCAAGAGTGTGGGCACTTTCCAATGGTAGGAGCTCTGACAGGTATTGGCGCTATGCGCGGCATTGTCTTTGAAGATACCGAAAACGCGACAGGCGCAGAGCACTTAGCCAATCTATTGGTAGCAGCCCGCAATGCAGGCGTTTTATTAATTGCAAGTGGCCGGAAACGGAATGTCTTACGCTTGCTGCCACCCTTGACTACGGAGCCAGAGGTGATGGCTGAGGGACTTGACATGATAAAGCAAGCGCTGTGTACGCTGCAGGTATGATCCCGATAACCAACTCAACTCCGGCAAGATCGCGACACCACCTCCATTCCCATTTGAAGCCGCGGGCTACTGCTGCCGCAGGCATCTCACCTTCATCCCAACAATATGCAATAGAGAGCCATGAAATGCCCGAAAAAACACTTCTTTCAACCGATGATGTTCGCGACCGTTTCTCCAAGGCTATGTCGGCCATGTATCAAGCAGAAGTACCTCAGTACGGCACGCTGCTTGAGCTTGTAGAACGCGTAAACCAGGAAACGCTTACCCAACAACCTGAGCTTCACCGCCGTTTGGAAGCGCTGAGTGAACTGGCACGCATTAGCGTAGAGCGCCACGGAGCCATTCGCGTGGGGACTGCGGACGAATTATTTATGCTGCGGCGTTTGTTTGCCGTTATGGGAATGTATCCGGTTGGTTATTACGACCTTTCTGAAGCGGGTGTACCGGTTCATTCAACCGCTTTCAGACCCATCAAAGATGATGCGCTATCAAAAAATCCGTTCCGTATTTTTACCTCGTTGCTACGCTTAGAGTTAATTGAAAATGAAGCGCTTCGCCAGCGTGCAGAAACCATTTTAGCAGCGCGCGATATTTTTACACCCAAAGTGCGAAAGCTGATCGAGCGCCATGAGTCGCAGCGCGGGCTGTCCAGCGAGGAAACTGATCAGTTTGTGAAGGAGGCTCTGGAAACATTCCGTTGGCATCAGGAAGCCACTGTAGATTTGGATACATATCATGCGCTGTATAACGAACATCGTTTGATTGCCGATGTGGTCTGCTTCCGTGGGCCGCACATCAATCACCTCACTCCGCGCACGTTAGATATCGATGAGGTTCAGCGCCGCATGCCTGGCGTGGGCATGAATCCCAAAGCCGTGATTGAAGGACCACCACGGCGTGAATGCCCTATTCTGTTGCGCCAAACGAGCTTTAACGCGCTAGAGGAGTCGATTCGCTTCGCCGGTAATGCGCAAAGTACCCACACTGCTCGCTTTGGTGAAATTGAGCAGCGCGGGATGGCGCTTACGCCAAAAGGGCGTGCGCTTTATGACCAACTCCTTAATGAAGGCCGCAAGCAAGCAACAGGATTGGATAACGATGGGCACCAAACAGTAATGAACAAAGTATTTGCCGCGTTTCCGGATAGTGATGAGGCAATTCGTCGTGAGGGGTTGGCCTATTTCCACTATCATCTGACCGAGATTGGTCAAACCGCTAAAGGTAGCGCCGACAAAGAGATGGAAGACTTGATCGCGCAAGAACTGGTTGAAGCGCAGCCGATTACCTATGAAGACTTTTTGCCGGTGAGTGCAGCGGGTATATTCCAGTCGAACCTCGGGGGCAAAAAGAATGAGGCCTATGCAGGTAGCGCCAATCGCGTTGCCTTTGAAGATTCTCTGGGTGTGCGGATAACAGATGAATTATCCCTTTACGCCGAACGTGAAAACGCCTCTAAAGCCAAGGTATTGTCTAGCTTACAAGGCTAAGAATTAGGTTAAAGGGCGGTCTTACGCGCCAAGCGCAACACTATTATAGAGACTGAGCCTTGGGAGCAGTTTTGTGAAGCAGGCAGTTTATAGCGCTCGATTTATTACAATTTGCCAGAGTGGAGCTATACCGGCGCTGGGTCAGCGACAGCGCCAATAAATCAGCACCTACATTCCCGTTCACCGATTGCACCCAAAGATCAGCTGGTCTGTTTTGGCGCCATCCTTGATGAAAATTTTGATTCAGTGTCTCTGGTCGAAAATGCGGGCAGGCTAGATCTATTTATGCTGACCTGAGCCGATCGCTAGTCGTGCGCTTTTTTGTCGTCTGCAGGCTGCCACACACGGAAAATCCTCATTGTCTGTGTTATCCGGGCCGGTTTTATGGGCCCTTCTGTACTCATCCCAAAGTTTCCGCTCTTCGCTGTCAGCCGAGCTGAGCTTCCCGTTTTTATTGACGATGGACTGGTACCTACCCCGTCAGATGATGTTTTCATGGAGTAAGTAGAATGGATCTTGAAATAACCGTAGTAGATGCTTTTACAGATTTCGTTTTCAGATGAAGACCCTGTAACCGGCTCCATTCACAGGGGCCTGGCGCCATTCTGGGCAGAGCGTTTGGATAAAACTGACCTGGTGGCGTATCAAGCCTCAAAACGAGGAGGCCTGCTCAATTGTGTAGTTTCAGGCGACCGGGTGCTCATTTCCGGCAGCGCGGTTCAGTATTCAAGAGGTTACATCACCGTTTAATGCCATAGATATTTTGCGGGGTGCATTCAACCCTGTCATCTAACTGTCGGAAAACTGACACACAGCCTTCACCTTGCCCTGCTAGTTTCAGCGTAATCCAGCAGGAAAAGAGTGTATGACGTCTATCTTTGTTTTCTACGCCGTCGCAGCCATGGCCAGCCCTTATCTTATTTACAGGCTTGCGGGCAGGCTTCAGCTTTCTCGGGCAAAACATCCCTCGCTCCGTGGGCACAGTAACCTGTCCCGGCGCGTTGCCCGCCTGATTCCTTTCTTCAGCTACAGCGAGCACGGCTTTTTCGCCAGTGACGGCGCACCATCAGCCGTGCAGCAACAGCGGCGCCAGGCAATTCAAGGGCTTCAGGCCAATGCCGAGCGGCAGTGTGCCGAAACCCTGGCGCACTGCCGTGCCATTCAAAACAGCGTTTCGGATATGCGCTTTACCAGCCGGTACCGGGTGCCATTCCCCTACAGCCGGCAACTGCCAGACTGCTTCCTGCTCGGCTCCATGGCCGATGAAACCCGTGGCTCCCAGGTTCGCGATCTGGACGGCAACTGGCGCTATGACCTGTCTGGCTCTTACGGCGTCAACGTTTTCGGCTATGACTTCTACAAACAGTGCATGGATGAGGGCATCGCACAAACCAAAGCCCTCGGGCCGGTGCTGGGCACGTATCACCCACTGATTGCTGAAAACGTGAATATTATCCGCCAGGTGTCCGGGCTAGACGAGGTGTCGTTTCACATGTCCGGCACTGAAGCCGTCATGCAGGCGGTGCGGTTGGCGCGCTACCACACCGGCAAGACCCATCTTGTGCGTTTCTGCGGTGCCTACCACGGCTGGTGGGATGGCGTTCAGCCGGGCATCGGCAACACCCGCAAAGCCCGCGATGTTTACACTCTGGCAGACCTGAGCGAACAGACCCTGCACGTACTGCGCACCCGCAACGACATCGCCTGTGTGCTGATTAACCCCCTGCAGGCTTTCCACCCCAACAGTGACGCCCCCTCTGACACTGCGCTTGTCGCCAGCGATCGCAGCAACGGTTTCGACAAACAACGCTATAGCGAGTGGCTCACCCGAATTCGGGATGTGTGCACTGAACGCGGCATTGTGCTGATTTTTGACGAGGTGTTTACCGGCTTCCGGCTGGCCTATCGCGGTGCCCAGGAATTCTACGGCGTACAGGCGGACCTGGTGACGTACGGCAAAACCCTGGGCGGCGGCCTGCCGGTCGGTGTGCTGGCGGGAACTCAGAAGCTGATGCAGCGCTTCAAAGACAACCAGCCAGTCAACGTCTCCTTTGCCCGCGGCACGTTCAACTCCCACCCTTATGTAATGGGTGCGATGAATGTGTTCCTGAACCGCATAGGGCAGTCTGATATACAGCAGCAATACCTCGAATCCGAAAGCCTGTGGAACAGCCGGGTGGCCCAATTCAATCAGCGGCTGGAAAGCGAAGGGCTGCCACTGCGAATCACCAACATTCATTCGATTCTGTCGGTGCTCTATACCCTGCCCGGCCGCTACAACTGGATGTTCCAGTTCTACCTCCGACAGGCAGGCCTTGAGTTGAGCTGGACCGGCACCGGACGGCTGATCATGACTTACCGCTTTACCGATCACGACTTCAGCCAGGTGATTGAGCGATTTGTCAGCGCCGCTCATCAAATGCAGGCAGACGGCTGGTGGTGGCAAAGCCCGGAGCTGACCAATAAGGCGATCAAGCGACAGTTTCTGGTTGACATGCTGACCGCCCGATTCCCGTTTCTTGCAGGCAGGCTGTCTGGCCCGCTGACAACATTTCGTGAAGAGTCGGGTGAAGAATTAGGTAAAGCGTCCGGTTCCGGCCCGATGACGAACCAACGCCAATACTCCAGGAAGGTGGGTTGAGTATGACTATGCAATGGCAGAGCAACGGCGAACCGCAGTTCCGTATTGGGCTTAGAGCAGAATTTGACGACTTTCTCAGTCAGCAGGCCCGGCGTTTCGAGCCCGAAAACTGCCTGCAGATCGACTTTCACTGCCACGACCATAACAGCGACGTGCCCGACGAACTTTGGGGCCGAATACTGCGCCTGCCCGAAACTTGGGTTAAAACCAAGAAACTGATGGAGGTTCTGGGGCAGAACGGCAGTTCCGTGGTGACCGTCACCAACCACAACAACGCGCGGTCTTGCTGGGCGCTTCAAGACAAAGGCGTGGATGTGCTGGTGGGCTGCGAGTTCACCTGTTTCTTCCCCGAGTACGATCTGTTTATTCACGTGCTCACTTACGGTTTCACCCGCGAACAGGAAGTACTCCTTAACGAGAAGCGCCAGAATATCTACGACTTTCTACGCTACGCCGCCCGTTACGATATCCCGGTGATTCTGCCCCACCCGCTCTATTTTTACAGCCGCAACGAGCGGATTGATTTGTGCCTGTTCGAAAAGCTGGCGGTGATGTTCTGGCGCTTTGAAGTGCTGAACGGCCAGCGCGATCTATGGCAGAGCGTACTCACACTGAACTGGGTGCAAAGCCTGACGCCAGACCGCATTCGAGCCTATGCCCGCAAGCACAAGCTGGACCCCTCAGAATTTGGGGTGAACCCGGATAAGCCCAAAGTGGTGACGGGCGGCTCTGACGACCACACCGGCATTTTTGCCGGCCTTTGCGGCTCACAGCTTTACGTGCCCGATTTGCAACAACGCCTGAAAACCCAACCCGCATCCCATCTGGCACTGGAAGCGCTGCGCAACGGCCAGGTCGCGCCTTTCGGCAACGTTGGCGAGAACCAGAAACTCAACATTGCCCTGCTGGATTACTTCGCCCAGGCGGCCACCAAACTGAAGGACCCGGGCCTGCTTCGAATTCTCCTTCACCGCGGGTCTACCTGGGACAAGATGGGCTGCTTTATGGTCGCCAACCTGTTTCTGGAAATGCAGAAGCACAAGAAAACCACCGTGTTTTTCGCGCTCATACACGATGCACTTCAAGGCAAGAAGCCCAAGCGGTTTCTGAAATGGCAGGCGTCGAAAGACTACGCGTTCTGCATTACCCAGCTGGATAAAATCGCCGACAGCAAGCGCAACCATCCCGAAGCGTTTGTGGACACCGTCAACCAGATCATCGGCGAGCTGTTCAACCACCTGAACCACCTGATTGCCAAACGGGTTCGCAAAGCGGTAGACAAGCATCAGGGCCCCAGCCTGAAAGATTTTTCCACCGAGGAGCTAACCCGCAAACTGGAAATACCCAGCCAGCTCACGGCCCTGTTTCTGGGCGACGGCAAGCGCCAGGATAACATGAGCAATATTAACCTGGCCGAGGTTCTGGACAGCCTCTCGTTCCCGGTGTTGATCAGCACCGTACTGGCAGGGTCTACTCTTGCCTCAACCCGCGTGCTGTATCAGAACCGCGATCTGCTCAACCGGTTCGCCCGGCAACTTGGCAAAAACGAGCACTCCCGGCGGGCGTTGTGTTTGACCGACACGCTGCTGGATAAAAATGGCGTATCCACCTCGCTGAGCGGGAAGCTCAAAGAGATCAAACGCACCAACCTGCCGCTTGATTTTCTGATCTGCCATTCCGACGCCGTGCCCGAGCCCCACCTCAGCGTGGTGCGGCCTATTGCGGACATTGACCTGCACCCCTTCGGCGATCAAACCCTGCGGGTGCCGGATGTGATGGAAATTGCCCGAATATTCTATGAAGGCGGCTACGACCGGATTGTCTGCTCCACCGAAGGCCCCATGGCATTGGTTGCCCTGTTTCTGCAACAGATGTTCAACGTGCCCTGCTACTTCTTCATGCACACAGACTGGATTGATTTTATAGCTCACACCACCCATCTGAATCAGCACGAAAGAGACCGGGTTCGCCGCCTGATGCGGGCGCTTTACAGACGGTTTGACGGTGTGTTCGTGCTCAACCGTGAACACAGAGACTGGCTGACCGGTCATGAAATGCAGCTGCCAGAAGACCGGGTATTCCTGACCGCCCACCACACCGCCCCGCGGGACCTCCAGGTGCAACCTGTCCGCAAGTCGGACCTGATTCCAGGCGCCAACGACAAAACACCGGTGCTGTTTATTGCTTGCCGGCTAAGCCGCGAAAAAGGCATTTTCGATCTGCCCGAAATCGTTCAGGAGGCGCGCCGTTCACTACCCAACCTGCAAATCGTTGTGGCCGGTTCAGGCCCTGCCAGCGACGACCTTCAGCGAGCCATGCCAGATGCCGTATTTTTAGGCTGGCAAACCCGGGAGCAACTGGCGTCACTGTATCTGGGGCTGGATCTGTTTGTATTTCCCTCGCGTTTTGACACCTTCGGCAACGTGCTGCTTGAAGCCTTCACCCACGGCATGCCCGCAGTGGCTTACAACTGCAAGGGGCCGAAAGACATCCTTGAGCACGGGGTTAGCGGTTACCTGACGGAGGATGTAAACACGATGGCCGAAGCCGTTGTGGATTTCTTCAGCGCCTCGACCGACCGCAATGTTATGGCCGAGAATGCTCGCAAACGCGCTGCCCGGTTCCAGGCAGAACCCATCATGCGGAAATTTCTTGAGGATTTGGGGCTGGACTACCCGGAACAGGTTCACGCTGAAGTGACGGTAGCTTAGTGAGTTCGGTTAAAAAGACAACGCCTGGTTTAACCACCGGCGAACAACTGAATTTTCTGCTGACCAACCGCCTGCCCCGGCGCTGGCTCACCTTTTTTATGGGCTGGTTCAGCCGTATTGAAAGCCCCGCCCTGACCCGGCTATCCATTGCCATCTGGCAGTGCTTCTGTGACGACCTCCGATTACAGGACGCTAAAAACCCGCGTTTTAAAAGCCTGCAGGAGTGCTTCACACGGCAGCTCAAACCCGGCCTGCGCCCGCTAGACAGCCGGCTGGATACTGTCAGCAGCCCGTGCGACGCCATCGTTGGCGCCTGCGGCCGCATTCGGAACAACCGGCTGTTCCAGGCCAAGGGTTTTCCCTACACCCTGGAAGAACTGATCCCGGATGCCAGGCTGGCAGCGCGCTACCGCAACGGCCAGTTTGTCACCCTGCGGCTTAAATCCAGCATGTATCACCGATTTCATGCGCCGGTAGACTGCCAGATTCGCCGGGTGAACTATGTGTCCGGGGACACCTGGAACGTGAACCCCATCGCCCTGAAAAAAGTCGAAAAACTGTTTTGCAAAAACGAGCGGGCGGTTCTGGAACTGGAGTTTGGCCGTTCAGATTACGGCCTGACGCTGGTGCCGGTTGCCGCCATTCTGGTGGCCAGCATGAAATTTCATTTTCTGGCCGAGCCGCTGGATCTGAAATACCGGGGTGCCAACCTGATTCCGTGCAATGCGACGCTGCGCAAAGGCCAGGAAATGGGCTACTTCCAGCACGGCTCTACCATCCTTGTTTTTGCCTCAGAGCAATACCAGCTAAGCCCCGGAATCGCCGAAGGTGAGCCAGTCAGGATGGGTGAAGCGCTGTTGTCAGGCCACCCATTGCCAGCCCGACCTTTGCACGATCCCGGTCTTTCCAAAGAACCCACTTCAACACTTGATGTATAAGGACGCTGCCATGACATTTCGTGAGGAATTACAAAAACAGCGGTGGGACGATCACCGCTACTATCACCACAACCGGATCAACCAGTTTTTGCACCTGCTCAGCGCCAGCTGTTTTCTGATCAGCTATGCCCTGGTGTTTTTTTATCCGGCGGCAGCGGCTCTTGTTGGCTGGCTACTGGCCATGACACTGCGCCAGACCGGTCATTTCTTCTTTGAACCCAAGACTTACGATGAGGTGAACAAGGCCAGCCACGACTTCAAGGAACGTGTGAAAGTGGGCTACAACCTCAACCGCAAGGTGGTGCTGCTATCGGTCTGGGCACTGACCCCGGTGGCATTGCTGCTGAGCCCCGATCTGCTCGGCCTGCTCTCCCCGGCAACGGATCTGGTTGGATTCATCAGCAGCACCGCACTGATATGGCTGTTCGTCGGCCTGGGTGCCGTGGTGTTCAGAACGCTACATCTGTTCAAACTCATGGGTGTGCAGTCCGGCCTGGTGTGGATGACCAAGATTCTCACTGACCCTTTTCACGACATCAAGATCTACCAGAAAGCGCCCTACTACATCCTCAAGGGTGAGATGTACGACACAATGGAGGACTGGTACGACGATGTGCCGCTTGACCAGCGAACCTAGAGATCCGCTTGGCGATGCAAACTATGTATAATTCTTGGGTGGCCCGCAGTACGATCAACCCGGGCGGTATTCGTCCCCTGGATTTCGACGCAGCTTAACCAGAGCAGGCAGAGTGACGGTTTAGTCGCTGCTGCTTCGTCACAACAACCAAGGAATACAATTATGTCTATTCGTATCGACGATGTAGCTCCAGATTTCACTGTGAATTCCACAGACGGTAAGATCACGCTTCACGAGTGGATTGGTGACAGCTATGCGATCCTGTTTTCACATCCAAAGGATTTCACACCGGTCTGTACCACCGAATTTGGTGCGGTTGCTCAGCTTGTCCCTGAGTTCGCCAAACGCAATACCAAGGTGATGGGCGTATCGGTAGACAACGTTGAAGAGCACATGAAGTGGAAGCGCGATATCGAAGCGTTTTCCGGTGCGGCTGCCGACTTCCCAATTATTGATGACACGTCTTTGCTGGTATCCAAACTTTACGACATGCTGCCGGCCGGCGCCTATATGCCCGACAATCGTACGCCTGCCAACAGTGCTACCGTACGGACGGTGTTCATTATTGGTCCGGACAAGAAGGTTCGCCTGACCATGTCGTACCCCATGTCTGTAGGTCGCAACTTCGCGGAAATCATGCGTGCGCTGGACGCTGTCCAGATCACAGACGGTGCCGGTATCGCAACGCCTGCTAACTGGGTTCCCGGTCAGGACGTGATTGTAGGGCTGGCTCTGAACGATGAGCAGGCAAAAGAGAAGTTCGGCAAGCTCGACATTAAATTGCCTTACCTGCGCTTTGCAAAGGCGCCTACGAAGTAAGCAATTCAGCTAGATTTTTATTGCAACAGGCATCGGCAGCAGGTGGTTCGTAATGATTAATACCAAAATACACAAGTCCGTCTATGAGTTAGCTGAAAAGCTAATGAAGGCTGCCGATAAAGACGATAGAGAGGCCTTCAACTCGCTCTATGCAGAGTTGAAAGCGGTTTGCATCGATAACGAAAACACTGATAAAGATCATCCGGAACAATGGGAAACTCTGGCCGACTTTGAAGAAGAGATAGAGGATGCTCTGGCTGGCTACGAAAAAGCCCTGGGGAAAGCCATCACTATGGATTCGAAAGACCATATGTCATCCATCGCATTTTCCATGGCTACAATGCAAATCGAATTAGGCCAGACTGACGCAGCGATCAAAAATCTTGAAAATGCGAAAATCAGCGCTGACAGAATTGACGATAAAAATCTTAAAAAAGAAATAGATGAGCTGCTTGAAAAGCTATTAGCAGGCTAGTTTAAGCCCCCGCCACGCATGGCCTGCGGGGTTACACCAAACCAGCGACGAAAGGTGCGGCTAAAGTTAGAGGTGTCTTGATAACCCAGTCGTTCCGCGATCTGCTCAACCGCGACAGTGGTTTCCAACAGATACCAGGCAGCCAGCTCTTGCCGCACGCCATCCAGCAGCTCTTGATAGCTGGTGCCCTCGGTTTTTAATTTACGGATCAACGTGCGTCGCGACATAGCTAATCGGGACGCCACATCGTCAAGGCTCGGGTAGCCCTCCGGGCTATTCAGCAAACAATGACTCACCTGCTGGCTCAACGCGCCGCCGTTATCGAGCTGGCGCAGCTGATTTTCGCAATCACGCAGTGCGGTGCGAAAGGTGCCGGCATCGGCGGTCAGGCAAGGTGTATCAAGCACGCTCACTGGCATTTGCAAACGAAACACCGGCGCATCAAACAGCACCGGGCAACCACAACGCTGTTGGTAAACGTCTGCCCATTGCGGGTGCGGTATCGGCAATTCAATCTGAATATTGCGCAAGCGCTGAGAGGTCACGGTGTCGACCAATTGAAGATAGGTAACCAGTAGCGCGCTATAGACAAATTCGCGCACATCGCCAAGGTCTGACAGCTCCTCCATGCTCACCGTAAAGTATTCGTCCGTTTCAGAAATAACGACGTTCACCAACTGAAAACGCAAGCGGGTGAAGCGCGCCAGAGTGTGTAACACCACACGAAGATTCGGCGCCGACACAATGGCGTAACCGAGCGCACCATGGGCAGAAACCGAGGTAATGCCGCCGATATCAAGGCCCAGCCACGGCGTTCGGGTTAGCGCTGTGGCACGCCGCAATAAACGCGCAAGCTGCTCAAGACTGAGGTAGCGATTCCCGCCCAATAATTGGTCCCAGTGCAACCGCGTACCTTGCAGAATCGTCTCGTTATCAAAGCCCTGTTGATGCAAATACGCGCACACCAACCGCGCATAGGTCGGGTGTATCGCGGGTCGAAGTCTTTCCGTTGCCAATAACGCCATACGCTTCCTGCATTGCACCCATTTACAATCATTATAATGGCACTATTTGACGATTAATTGCCACTTATAGCGGTGACCGACGCCGGCGGAAGGGGCCAATATGGCGACATCCCCCCAATCCCTATGAGGACGGTAACATGAACCAAGCTGGTGTCTTTGTTGCTCCATCAGGCGAGATCTACCGAGATCGTAAGCGCTATTTATGGGCCCTGTCCGTGCTGGTACCGATGCTAGCCCTTGTCGGCCCCGGCCTATTCTTCGTCACCGGCAATGCGCTCTGGCTTTGGGCTCCGCTGGCATTTTATTTCGTGGTGATTCCGGTTCTGGACATGGTGCTCGGCGAAGACACCAACAACCCGCCAGAAGAGGTTGTGGCGCAGCTAGAGCAAGATCGCTACTACCGCTATGTCACCTACTTACTGGTCCCTGTGCTTTGGGCAATGTGGGCGCTCGGGGTTTGGTTTGTGGGCACTCAAGAAGCCCCCCTGCATGGCATGATCGCGACCGTGCTTGTGATCGGCACGCTTCAGGGCACGGCCATTAATCTGGGCCATGAATTGGGCCACAAAAAAACCAGAATGGAGCGCTGGTTGGCGAAAATCATTCTTGCGCCCTGCGCCTATGGTCACTTTTTTGTCGAGCACAACAAAGGCCACCACCGTGACGTTGCAACCCCGGAAGATCCGGCTTCATCACGCATGGGCGAAACAATCTGGAGGTTTGTGTTGCGCGAAATTCCTGGCGCCTTCTTTCGCGCGTGGGACATTGAAAAAACGCGATTAAACAAAGCTGGCAAGCCGGTTTGGTCGCTCAACAATGAGATTTTGCAACCGGCGTTAATCACCGCATTCGCATGGGGGACCGCCGTCGCTCTGCTCGGCATTGAGGTTCTGCCCTTTATTATCGCAATCGCCTTCTGGGGAATGTTCCAGCTCACCTCTGCCAATTACATCGAGCACTACGGTCTGCTGCGCAAAAAACGTGAAAACGGTCGTTACGAGCCAACACAGCCCCACCACAGCTGGAACAGTAATCATATCTTTTCAAACTGGGCGACGTTCCATTTGCAGCGTCACTCGGATCACCACGCAAATCCGACCCGTCGCTATCAGTCTTTACGCCACTTCGACAATTTGCCGACGCTGCCGAACGGTTACCTCGGCATGTTTATTCTCGCCTACATCCCGCCACTGTGGTTTGCGGTGATGAACCCCAGATTGGTCTCGCATGTGGACGGCGACCGTACAAAAATCAACTTCCACAAACCGGCAAAAGCGAAAATAATCAAACGTTACTTTTCTTTGTCTTCTAAATAATTTTCTATGCTGCTCTACCGCTTTTAACCGCATTTAACGCTAAGCCCTTATTGTTCTGGCCTTTTTTTACGCGTTTGATATTTAGGCTTCATACCATTAACCTATATTCATTGAACGCTTGTTCAACTTTTTGGGTGATCGTTCGAATCTGAGCGCTATTTGCATTTGCTTCGCCCCCGAGCGAGGCGCCAAAAGCAGCTCCCACCATCTTTAATGCGCGGATCAAACCCGTGGCCTAAAACTACCCTGTGCGGGCACCCTGATTGGAAAAATGCACAGCGCTGACGCTGTGACCGACAATCCATAAAAGAGAACGACAAATGAAAAAACTTATTTTGGCCTGTGCTGGCCTTGCTATTAGCGGCGCTGCCGTGGCGGCTCCGAACACCGAATGTCAAACCGTTCGTTTTGCCGATGTTGGCTGGACCGACATCACTGCTACCACCGCCCTGGCCTCCGAGGTACTGGAAGGCATGGGCTACGAGTCGGAAGCGAAAGTGCTGTCGGTGCCCGTGGCTTACCGGTCGCTTAAGAACAAAGACATTGACGTGTTTCTGGGCAACTGGATGCCCACCATGGAGGCAGACGTGCGCCCTTACCTGGAAAGTGGTGATGTTGAAACCATCCTCACTAACCTGGAAGGCGCCAAATACACCTTGGCGGTACCGCAGTATGTCTACGATGCCGGTGTGACCAGTTTTGCCGACATTGCCAAGCACGCCGACCAATTTGACAGCCGTATTTATGGCATTGAGCCCGGCAACGATGGCAACCGCCTGATTCAGGACATGCTCGGCCAAGATGCGTTCGGTCTTGGTGAGTTTCGGCTCGTAGAGTCCAGCGAAGCGGGCATGCTGTCCCAGGTGGGCCGCGCAGTTCGTCGTAATGAATGGGTAGTATTTCTGGGGTGGGAACCGCATCCCATGAACGCCAATCATGACCTGGCCTACCTGAACGGCGGTGACGATTTCTTTGGTCCCAACTACGGCGGCGCAACCGTTCACACCAACGTGCGCAAGAATTACCTGAACGAATGCCCGAACGTGGGCAAGCTGCTAACGAACATGACGTTTTCACTGCCCATGGAAAACGAAGTGATGGGCACCATTCTGAATGACGGCGAAGAGCCACGGGATGCTGCTCACACTTGGCTCGCCAACAACCCGGCCGTGTTGGATGGCTGGCTCAAAGGTGTTACGACCTTGAACGGCGATGCAGCGCTGCCTGCCGTTAAGGCATCCCTGAAGTAGTAATGAAGACAGCACCGAAAAAAGCACTGATGAGAATAATTTAGAGATTAACTTAGCGAGCACTTTGGGGGCGTTCTGAACTGACCTGTTCAGAGCGCCCGATTGTGTAACGAACACCTCCCATTTCCGGTGTCGGCCAAGGCCCGCACCCAACAAGACTGAACGCCATGAGCTGGATAACTGAGCACCAACTGCCTTTCGGCGACTTCGTCGAAGGCATTGTTGATTTTCTCGTCGTCAATTTCAGCGGCTTTTTTGACGCTGTTTCCGATACCCTGAGTAGCATGATCCACGGCCTGACCGAGGCCCTGTTATGGGTACCGCCTGGCGCTCTGGTATTGTTTTTTACGGTGGCGGCACATCTTCGTCATCGCCGTTGGGGATTGACCGCTTTTACCGCCTTCAGCTTTTTGCTGATTTGGAATATTGGTTATTGGGAAGACACCATGGCGACACTGTCGCTGGTGTTGTACGCCACCCTATTATGTGTGGTGATCGGCATTCCTCTGGGCATTTATGCGGCTCATAGCCGTTGGCTGTACAAATTTCTGCAGCCGGTGCTGGATTTGATGCAAACCATTCCACCCTTTGTATATCTGATCCCGACGCTGACCTTGTTCGGTCTGGGGGTGGTTCCTGGCGTGATTTCAACCGTGATCTTTGCCATCGCTGCCCCGGTGCGGCTGACTCACCTGGGCATCTCCCAAGTGCCGAAAGAATTGGTCGAAGCGGGCAAGGCCTTTGGCTGCACCAACCGGCAACTGTTGTTCAAGGTTGAGTTACCCGCTGCCATGAGCTCCATTGGGGCCGGTATTACCCAGTGCATCATGTTGTCGCTCTCAATGGTTGTTATTGCTGCTTTGGTAGGCGCCGATGGCTTAGGTGTCCCGGTGGTTCGGGCTTTGAATACGGTCGATATCGGCAAAGGCTTCGAAGCCGGTCTGGCGATTGTGCTGTTGGCCATCTGGATGGACCGGTTCTTCCGCCAAAGTGATGCTAAGGAGACGTCATCATGATCGAATTTGAGAATGTAAATGTCGTTTTCGGCAAAAATCCCAAACGCGCGCTGCCGTTGATCGAACAGGGCCTGGACCGCGCCGCAATCCGTGACCAGACCGGATTAGTAGTCGGGGTGCAGAACGCCAGCCTGAGTGTCAAGAAAGGTGAGATTTGCGTTCTGATGGGGCTGTCCGGTTCCGGCAAATCCAGCTTGTTGCGCTGTGTTAACGGCTTAAACGATGTCACCAGTGGCGCTATACGCATTCGGCACGATGGTGAGATGGTGGATTTCACCCAGGCCAGCGATAAAGTTCAGCGGGACATCCGCACTCGTCGCATTTCCATGGTGTTTCAGAACTTCGCCCTGATGCCCTGGCTAACAGTGGAAGACAACGTCGCTTTTGGTCTGGAGCTGCAAGGCCTGGGCAAGGCCGAGCGCCGCAAAAAGGTCGCGCGTCAATTGGAGCTGGTTGGCCTTTCCGGTTGGGCCAAGTCCAGACCGGCTGAGCTGTCTGGCGGTATGCTGCAGCGCGTGGGGCTGGCCCGGGCCTTGGCAACGGAATCGGAAATTCTACTTATGGACGAGCCATTCTCTGCCCTTGACCCGCTGATTCGTAACCAGCTGCAAGACGAACTGCTGACCCTGCAGGAAGAACTGCAGAAAACGATTGTGTTCGTCAGTCATGATTTGGATGAAGCACTAAAGCTGGGTTCGCACATTGCGATCATGAAGGACGGCCAGATCGTTCAACATGGCAAGCCGGAAGCCATCGTGCTGCAACCCGCGAACGATTACGTCAAAAGTTTTGTTGCCAGCACCAATCCGCTCAATGTTCTGGCCGCGCGTTCCCTGGCGCTACCCATCGGGCAGATACAGGAAGACGCCAATGGTAACCGTTGCATTAATAAACGTTACGGCATTTGGCTACACACACCGGATGTAGCGGAAAAAGCGGTGGTCACCAGCGGTGGCCAAACCTTCCAGACCCAGCTTTGGCAAGAAGGTCAGTCCATCGAAAGCCTGGCCCAGCAGCCCACCCGCATCGCACCAGATACCCCCTTACGGGATGCCGTGGAGATTCGGTACTTCACCGGTCATAGCCTGCTGGTGGAGGAGAACGGTCAGATCACCGGCGCCATCGGCGACCGGGAGCTATACCACGCGATGCTGGGTAAACATTTAGACGACAGCTAGGGCAGAAACATCGGCGGTCGCAATATGTGGCCGCACGATGCCTTGTGAATATAACGACACCCACCGAAAAAGGCCAAAAACGTCATCATGATCATTGGCGACGGTATGGGCCCACAACAAATCGGTCTGCTACTGGCGTACGCCAAGCAGGCGCCAAATTCGGTGATCACCGACGGCACCACGGCCTTTGACTGGATCGCCGCCAACAGCCGCATGGGCCTTTCCATGACCCACGCCAACAACAACCTGGTGGTGGATTCCGCCGCTTCCGCCACGCAACTGGCAACCGGTCAGTTGGCCTGCGCCGAGATGATTGGCACAGATAAAGACGGTAACAGCGCGGAAAGCATTCTGGAAAAAGCCAAAAAACTTGGCAAATCCACCGGGCTGGTATCTGACACCCGCATTACCCATGCGACCCCGGCTGGTTTCGCTGCCCACCAGAGCCATCGCAGCCTCGAAAATGAAATTGCGGTCGATCTGCTGAACAACAACGTGGACGTTATGTTGTCAGACGGCCTGCGTTACTGGATTCCGGAATCTGCCAATGACGAACAGTCAGCCGCGCGTCAAGAGCTGGAAACCTTGTCGGAAGGCAGCGTGCGCATCAAGTCAAAGCGTAAAGACGATCGTAACCTGATCACCGAAGCGCAGCAGAAGAACTACGACCTTGCGTTCAACCGCTCGCAGCTGGCACAAGCCGATGGCAAAATCCTCGGCCTGTTTGCCTACTCGGCGTTGCCCAACGGCATCACCGAAACCCAGACCAAGGACGACCCCGCCCGCACCATACCGACACTGAAAGAAATGTCAGCAAAGGCGATTGACTCGCTGTCCCAGAACGACAAAGGTTTCTTCCTGATGATCGAAGCCGGGCAAATTGACTGGGCCGCGCATTACAATGACACCGGCACCATGCTGCACGAAATGCTGCGGATAAACGAAACACTGAATTACGTGCTGGGCTGGGCTGAAGGCCGTGATGACACCCTGATTGTGGTGACCGCCGATCACGAAACCGGTGGTTTTGGTTTCAGCTACTCTGCCAACGACCTACCCCACGGACGTGACCTGCCAGGCAATGTGTTCAAAGATCAGCAGTTCAAGCCCGCCTTTAACTTCGGCGACGTGGCGACCCTGGACACACTGTACGAACAGAAGTCCTCCTATGGCGATATCTTCTATAGCCAGTTCGACGCGCTGGATAAAGACCAGCAAACGCCTGCCAATCTGGCTCGCATCGTCAACGCCGAAACCGGCTTCGAAGTGGGTCAGCGCGCGATTGAAGCGCTAGAAGACTGACACCCGCCTGACGACCTGACAGCCCCCGACGAGTGTCGGGGGCTGTCTATCTTGCGGGCGCTGACCGCCTGTTTTATTCGTCGGCAGGTCGCGTCGTTGGAGTTGCGAGGCCAGTTAATGATGAAATTTTTAGACAGTTTCTAATTATTGGGATTGTTGGGTGCACTCCTACAACAACTCAGTGACGCGGGTTACTATCACCAGAGGATGGCTTTTCATCGGATGAGTTGTCATCGGATGTGAGGTAGTAATCCTTTTCCTCGAATATTTTCACCTCAGGATCTTCAATGCGATTACTACCGCGGCCCCGAAAAAGCCAGAAGGCCACAACAGCGCCAATAATGATCAAGATAATCCATTTCATATCCCTTTCCTCCACACAGTGAGATACCTTCTCTGATTACCTTTATCCTAGGCCCATGGTGCCAGATCGCAAGCGGTTAGTGAGGATCTGTTAACCAACTCAATAACACCGTGTTCCGCCTGGTTACATTTGCTAACATTCTAATTTATGTGGTCGCCGAAGCGGGCCTACCTGCCGAATTCACAAGGGAATGGAGGTTTTTTTTGAATACAACAAGGAATGATCTAGCCCCTACAGTGAATGGGATAGCGATTCGGACTCTATGAAGCGGCACCCCTCACTAATGGTGATTTTACTAGCGTTGATTGGTTTGGGGTTTTGTGCCGCCCTTAGCCGTAGCCTGTATCTGGAAGAAAACAAAAGCATCACCGCAAAGTTTCGTGCAGATGTTACTCTGCTTGCGACCGCCTTTGAGCGTGAAGTGCAGCTGAATCTTGAAATTCTGTTCGCCTTGAAGGCCTCTGTGGGCATGATGCCAGAGATGAATGCAAAGCTTTTTGAAAAGCTGACCCGGCAAGTACTTGAGCGCTCTCCGGCCATCAAGGCGATTGCCTGGTCGCCGGTTGTCAGTCAGGAAGACCGGGCTGGGTTCGAGCAACGGCAGCAGAACTGGTATCCCGGGTTTGTGTTGTCTGAGATTCCGGCAACGGCAGGCGCACTGCCAGCGGAAGCGCCGCCCTGGCTCGTTCCTGTGCAGTTCATCGAACCAATAGCGGATAATCGGGCAGCTATCGGCTTTGACTTGTCGAGCGAGAGCAAGCGGCGGACGGCGCTGTTGGCCGCGAGGGAGACCGGGGAAATGGTCTCGACGGCTGCCATAGAGCTGTTGCAGGAGCAGGACAATCAAAACGGCTTGCTGGTTTTCGCACCTTTGTACAGCGGGGCCTCCGACACCACTCCAGAGGACCGGGCGGCGCGCAATTATGGTTTTATGAACGGCGTGTTTCGGATCGGTGAACTGGTTAAACAGTCGATTCCGACGGCGATTGACAGCAACATTCTGGTTCAGATTGTGGATCGCACCGATGGCGCCCAGGACGTGATATACAGCACTGGCCGCTCCAGCGATGAGCGCTGGCTCAGAAGCCTGATTCACGAAATACCTCTCGCGCCCGTCGCGGGCCGAAACTGGGTGGTTCAAGCCATGCCCGGGGCGACGTTTGTGAGTGCCAGACGGGGCTATCTGCCTTTATTAGTCATTGGATTCGGATTTTCTTTCATCGTATTGCTGGTGTTCTTTGCGGTACGAAGCCTGCGACAGAACGCCGAACTAAACCAAACCAAGCGCGAACTAGAAAAGATTTCCCTGACCGATGCCCTCACGGGGCTTGCCAATCGCCGGCATTTTGACCTTTACCTTGAGCAGGAATGGTCAAGGGCTTTACGCCAAAGTCAGCCAATTTCGATGGTTATGTTGGATATAGATTACTTCAAGGCATTTAATGATGCATATGGTCATCCGCTCGGTGACCAGTGTCTGAAACAGGTTGCGCAAGCATTGGAACAGGTAGTACAGAGGCCTACCGACCTGGCGGCACGTTACGGCGGTGAGGAGTTCGCTCTGGTGCTGCCGGACACCCAAAATGCGGCCGCGGTTGCGGAGGCCTGTCGGGTCGCTATTCAGGCGCTTGGCATTGTTCATGAGCTCTCGGATGTGGCGCCGGTGATCACCGTCAGCGCCGGAGTTTGTAGTCTGATTCCCACCAGAAAAATGTCACCTGCAGTGCTGATACAACAAGCAGATGATGCACTTTACGAAGCCAAGGAAACCGGGCGTAATAAGGTATTGGATAAAGGTTATTTCGGTGGCGTGTAATAAGCGTCACCTATCCTTTTGCCGCCTACTTCCTCTAAATCATTAACAACCTGCCACCGCGAGATGCCCTGCTCGCGCAACCATATTTCCAGCCGGCCCAGATTACTCCATTCCCGGCCCTGGTCACGGGTGTTGTGCACACGCGCCCACAGACCGTCGACCAGTAAAGCCACCGCCCAGACATAGGGATGTTTGTCTGGATTGCCGAAACCGCCGCTTTGGTATTCGCGCTCTGTACGGTAAAACGTTCCGGTGGCTCCTGCGAGCCTAACGCCGCATGCTAAGTCGGATTACAATTTGCTGGCGAGTACTCGCCAGCAGCTATTGCAGAGCCTGGTGTACCTGCCTGCCTCGGTGGTAGGGCAACCTGATACACTGGAAAAACTGAAACAGCGCCTGCGTTCAGAAAAGTCGTTGTGCTGGAAAGACTATGCCGACCAGGTAGCCCGGATTTGGCACTACCCTGTGAATGCAGCCTGTTCACAGCACCAGTAAGGTTGCCAGGAACCGCATCAGGGCCATGCCAATGATGTTGGTAAAGGTGATCAGAAAAATACTGCTGGCGGTGGCTGGGTCCGCGGCAAAAGTGGTGATTAAATTCACCTGCAGCCAGGGGTGGCACCTCGGCTACGGTATAAAACTCTGCGTCATATCGCGCTTCGGTTTCGATGTTGAAGATCTGACGATAACAGGGGCAGAGCGGGGAGTGAATCTCGGCTTGTTACGCCCTTGCTTTGCCCCGACAATACCCCTTTGAATTACTTGTCATGAGACCAAAATATGCTCGAAACTATGGCGCTGATGCCTCAGAATTTTTCGTTGCCAGACGCGATTTGGCGCCTGCTGATCAGCACTGGATTGTTGTTACTGGCCATCGTTATTCTGCGGACGCTGACCGCTCGCTTTATTCGTCGACACGTCACGTCGTCGGAGTTGCGGGGCCGGTTACTGATGAACTTTCGCAATGGTTTCCTGTTATTGGGATTACTGGGTCTGGCGCTAATATGGGGCGACCAGATCCGATCTCTGGCCCTGTCTATCGTCGCGATCGCCGTCGCTTTTGTGGTTGCCACCAAAGAGTTGATCATGTGTGTTTCCGGCTCAATATTAAAAGGGGGAGCCGGCTCTTTCAATTTGGGCGACCGCATCCAGATTAAAGATTTTAGGGGTGATGTCATCGATCAGACCCTCTTGGCAACGACAGTCCTTGAAGTGGGCCCCGGCAAAACAGCTCAACAGCGTACCGGGCGGATGATTATAATACCCAACTCGCTGTTCGTGTCTGAGCCGGTCATTAACGAGAGCTTTACAGACCACTGGGATTTCCACGTTTTCGTTGTGCCTTTTAAGCGGGAAGACGACTGGCACGCCGCCCAAATAGCGTTACTGGCTGCCGCCAATCGCCATTGCGAGCCTTATTTGGAGTCGGTGCGCAAATACATGAATAAAGTTGGCGCAAAGCGGAGCCTGGAAGTGCCCTCCGTGGACCCCAGGGTGACCATTCAGGTTCCAGTGGCCAGCGAAATTCACCTTACCGTTCGCCTGCCCACTAAATCCGGGCAGCGTAGTTACATTGAACAGGCAATTCTTTCAGAGGTGTTCACGGGCAAGGATTATTCCGCCAAAAAGTCCTGACTCAGATTCAGGGTTGGTACTCAGCATAAGGGCATACTTACAACGTTATGACTTCAAGAAATCAGTGATCACTATGCACAGCGCACGGGGTAACGCAGGGGTTAAGGAGCTATCTAAGGTTACTGACTCAACCGGCTTACAGTGGAAGAACAGGGTTATCGTTGTTGATAACGTTCAGAGCGACAACAGTGTGGACTTAAAGGCACTATTTCTGAAAATTGACGCAATGCCCATGCGTCAAAACGATATACGGAATTGATGTATTAAGCATGCATGAGAAAGGTCTTGAATGGACCTTAAATTCTAGGTGTATTTATTGAATAATCGTGTCTTTTTATTAATTCTTGTTCATCTTTTTCATTGACATTACCTCCTGCTCACCCTGAAAGTGATCCATAACATACTCTAGAAATTACCATAAGACCTGTTTATAACCTCATAATAATACGTCGCTTTTTTTGTCACTAGACCTTAAAAAAAATATCAAAAACTCTGAAAAAATCCATAAAAACAAATAATTAAAGATGCTGCAAGTAAAAGCTTTTTAAGCCTCAAAGTAAATGCTTGGCGAGAGTCGAAATGCGTCGATTCATTGCAAATTTTAATATGTATATTTGTGACACACATCCGTGCTGGATATTACAAAATCTGCTGGGCGATTACCAACTGTGCGAGTCTGCTCTAAGCTCGTAGTGTTCGTTAACATTCGGCAGCTCACCATCTTGGTCATATGCTGCCGAATCATGCAGGAGTAAGCGCTATGCAATGGAAAAATTCTGTGGCTGTTCTGTGTCTGGCCGTATCGCCGGCGTTAGCATTAGCTGAACCTGAGGCCGGTGATCGGCTTTTTACTCTTACCGGTTCAGGAGCAAGCGATTCGGGCTTTGATAACAATACAACCAGTGTCAGCTTTGATCTGGGTAAATTTTACTCTGACAGCACAGCTTTTGGTCTCCGCCAAAGTGTTGGCTTTGCGGATAGCGAGAATGATTCAAGTTGGAGCGGTGCAACCCGGGTGTTTTCCGACTATCATTTTAATGCGGGAAAATGGCAGCCATTTGTTGGTGCAAACATTGGCGGTATTTACGGAGACGGTGTCGATGAAACCTTCTTTGCTGGACCGGAAGCCGGCGTGAAATACTACGTAAAGCCAAAAACCTTCATTACAGTTCAGGCGGAATATCAAGTATTCTTTGATAGCGCGAGCGAAGCCAACGATAACTTCGACGATGGCGCGTGGGCGTACAGCGCCGGTATTGGCTTTAACTTCTGAATCTGAAATTCGAGGAACACAGGCTCCGTCTAACGGAGCCTGTGACAAGCGGCTATATTCGGCTGTACTGATCAAGTGCCTCGCTAACCTCGTTTCCTGTCTTTGCCTCCTTTTAAAAAAATATTGACTCGCGCGCCATAGTGCCCGTTATAGCGGCAAATGAATCTTGGCTTGTTACGTCTTCGCTTTCCCTCGACAATACCTCAGCTCTGGGCAACACAGTCCATTCGCATTTTATACGGGAGTTAGTATGTTCAGTCACATTATGGTTGGTGCAAACGACGTTCAGGAATCAAAGATTTTTTACGATGCAATTCTTGGTGCTCTAGGGTACGAGCCCGGCCTGGTGGATGACAAAGGGCGCTGCTTTTATAGAACGAACAGCGGCACCTTTGCGATTGGGAAGCCCATTGATGGCGCGCCCGCTTGCCATGGTAACGGCACCACCATCGGCTTTTCTGCAGAAAATTCCGCAACCGTTGATGCCTGGCACTCCGCCGGCACTGCTAATGGTGGTACGTCATGCGAAAACCCACCCGGCCTTCGCGGGGCAGCCAACTTATACATTGCCTACTTAAGAGATCCCTCGGGCAACAAAATCTGCGCGCTACATCGATAGAATGGATTTTTTTGAACCACAGCAGGTTTTTGAAACACAGTTTATGTTTGGGTAAATGGCGGGTATAGATGTATAAAAATCGAGATATTATTGCGCGTCTGCGCGAGCAGATCCCATCGTTCGAGTGTGTGGCGGGTTGTCACGATTGTTGCGGGCCGGTAACGACGTCTTCGGAAGAAATATCGCGCCTGCCTGTAAAAACTGACGCTGAACATGAAACCGCATTAGGTGACCTTAGCTGTGTGCACCTTGGCCCCAATGGCTGCACAGTTTACGGGGAGCGCCCTTTAATCTGCCGGTTGTTTGGCACAACCCCCAGTATGCCCTGCCCTAACGGTCGTCGCCCCGACGTCATGATTGGAGCCAAAGTTGAGCGCCAGATCCATCACTACATTGCTAATACGCGGCAGGTATTGGTGTAAACTGTCTGCGCTGTGTTCATTCGATGATTGAGAGAGAATAATGATGACAAAAGCCATTCGGGCATCTGATACGCCTTACGCAGTGGAAGTGGAATCTGGTAAAAATTACTTTTGGTGTGCTTGTGGTAAAAGCGCAAAACAGCCTTTTTGCGACGGCTCTCATAGTGGCTCAGATTTTAAACCCGTGAAATACGCGGCGTCAGAAACTAAAAAAGTATTTTTTTGCGGCTGCAAATTAACAGCATCACAGCCACTGTGTGATGGTAGCCACAAGCAGATATAATAATCCCATCAAACTCATTCGCGGCGCTCGCCGGAGCACATACTCGTTGGCGCGCCGTGCCTTTTCGTCAGCAAGAAAATGCTCCTTATTTGAGTAACAGACAGGCTGACGTGGTGGCAACGAGCAGTCAGATAGAGCGTTTCTTATGCGAATAATCATTCTGACAACCCTCGCCATGATTGCCTTTGCGAGCAATTCGGTACTGGCCCGGATGGCCTTGAAACACACGGATATTGATGCTGCGAGCTTCACGACGATCCGTTTAATTTCCGGAGCGATTGTTCTGTTGCTGGCCGTGGGGATCAGCAACCGGCCCAGCGGCGGCAGCGGAAGCTGGTGGTCTGCGGCGGCTTTATTTGCCTACGCGGCGGGCTTTTCATTTGCCTATGTGAGCTTGCCCACGGCCACGGGCGCACTGCTGTTGTTCGGCGCAGTTCAAGTCACCATGATTGTTTACGGTTTGTGGGTAGGAGAACGCCTATTCAAGCTGCAATTAGCCGGCCTTGCGCTCGCTTTTGGCGGGCTATTGGTGTTGTTTCTGCCTGGTTTATCAACAACACCGCCATTGACCAGTTCCCTGTTGATGTTGGCAGCCGGAGTTTTCTGGGGTGTTTATTCTCTGCGCGGCAGAGGCGCAGGCGATCCCGTTCGCATAAGCGCCGGGAACTTTACGCGCGCCCTTGTCTTTACGGTCGTTTTAAGCATTTTCATGGTAAGCCGGCTTTCTTTGGATGTTGCGGGCATCTGGTACGCAATTACCTCAGGTGCGCTCACGTCCGGGCTAGGGTATGTTGTATGGTACATGGTAATGCCCATGCTAAAAGCCACGAACGCAGCTATCATACAGCTCAGTGTTCCCGTGATTGCAGCCGCAGGCGGCATTGTTTTTTTGGACGAATCCATCACCTTGCGATTGGCGTTGGCTTCCGCTGCCATTCTCGGCGGAATCGCGCTGGTCATTATTCGAAAACATCCTGCTCAGGTTACCCAACAAGATATTGGAAAACACTTTAATGCTAAATAACAGAAATGATTATAATGGCCAATAAAGAATTTATTTATCAGCGCATTCGTATTTATGTTGGCAAAGACTTTGACCCAGCTGTTGATGGCCAAGTGGAAAATATTTTACGTTCTAAATTCAACATTCACTTGCCCCAGAGAACGTCTCTGAATGATTCTCTAGCATCATCGAAAAGTGATCATGAAATTGTTGGTCTTATTTTGCAGTATCGTACAGTTAGCTAATGGCTATGTGCCATGCGGCTAAATACTTGAACGACATTTCACACACTTAGCAATCCGAAAACCCCGCCTCATGCGTATCTGTTTTTTATCGATATCGAAACAGGGCACCCCACCAGCGGGCGCCCTTTCTTAAAGGAAGTCCCCTTTTGAAGCGTTTTGCGCTCACGTTGTTGCTGTTTAATGGTTTGTTGCTGGCGTTACTGTTGCCGCGCTACCCATGGATTCCCTGGGTTGCCGCCGAGGCGCTAATGGTATGTGCGGTGTTTAGCCTGTTATCGCCCTCTTTATTTAGCCGGGTGCTGGCCGGCGTGGTGGGTACGCTGTACGCCGTGTTGGCGTTATTTACGCTGAGCGATTTGCTGATTCGCCAAAGTCTTGGGCGGGGACTCAACCTTTATCTGGAACTGGGAGTGGTCGGTTCTGTGGTCGATCTGATGCTAAGTAACCTCGGCACTGGCCTTTCATTGCTGATACTACTGGGTTTGCTACTGGCATTTTGCGGATTGGCGTTGTGGGTAGGCAAACTGCTGAGTCGCCTTGCCGGAGGCCTGCACTCTAATTTTGGCAAAGCGGCTTTTGCCACCGGTTTGCTGGTGGTGGCGGTGTCATTTGTGCCGCAGTCGGTGGTAAGCCTTAGCGCTGCGCAGCTAGCAACCCACCAGATACAGCTGGCTATCGACACCCGTCGGTCAACGGCTGAGTTCAGCCAGAGTTTGGCGAACGATCCGGCGGAAGGAAAGCCTGTGGCGCTGCCCGGCCTGGCCAGCATCGATGTGATTTTTGGGTTTATCGAATCCTACGGTATCTCCAGCCTCGCAGACGACCGCTTTAAACACCTTATCGGGCCCCGTCTCGACAAAATGGAAGCCGCCGTTAGCGCAGCGGGCCTGCATATGGTGTCTGGCCGTTTGCGTTCACCGGTGCAAGGTGGGCAATCCTGGCTGGCGCACGCCACGCTATTAAGCGGTCAGTGGATTGATACCCAGCTGGACTACGAGATTTTGCTAGCCAGCCACTACCCCACACTGATAGACGATATGGCGGAAACCGGCCACGATACCGTCGCGGTGATGCCGGCTATTACCCAAGACTGGCCAGAAGGTCAGGCCTTTGGCTACAACCGTATTTACGAATCCACCACCATGGATTACCAGGGGCCCCCGTTTAACTGGGTGACTATGCCGGATCAGTACACTTGGTCCTGGTTTCAGCAGAGCGTTCGTGAACAAGCTGCTGGGCCGATGTTTGCAGAAGTGGCTCTGATTAGCAGCCATGCTCCCTGGGTGCCTATTTTACCGGTGCTGGACGATTGGGACAGCGTTGGCAACGGCACGGCGTTCAATCAATGGAAAGGCGCTGGCGAAACACCTGCCAGCCTGTGGCGAGAGCCTAATCGAGTTCGTGAACACTACGCCCTGGCTATCGATTACGCGTTGAACGTGGCAACAGGCTATGCAACGCGCCATGTGGATGAGAATACCCTGCTGGTGCTGTTAGGCGATCACCAGCCGGCACCACTGGTGACCGGCGAAGGCGCCAGCCGGGACGTTATTGTTCACGTGATCAGCGGCAATCCGGCATTACTTGCGCCATTCCTTGCGATCGGAGACAACGGCGGAGGATTACCCGGGTTTCAAACGGGTGCAAAACCGGACTTGAATCAGGATGGCCCCAGCATGGCAAGCTTCCGCCCTTTCATGCTTAGAGAATTTGGCCGCGCGCTCGTAAAAACTGAAGTGGCGTCCGTGGAAAGTGGTGAGCAACCGTAAATAGGGACACCTGTTTCTGACTGTCACATTTGTTTAACTCTGAAGGGTTATCATCACCGCTTATTCTATGGTCTGGAAACCATGAGGCCTGTCCGGGCCCTGACCCTTCCGGGAGCATCCGATGCGGATAACCTTTTTAGGAACGGGCGCAGCCGGTGGCGTACCACTTTACGGCTGTAGTTGCGCGGCCTGTTCCGTCGCCAAAATGAATGCAGCCTTTGCGCGCGAGCCCTGCTCCGCCCTGATCGAATCCGGAACCACCCGCATTCTGATTGATGGCGGCCTGATGGATCTGCACAAACGCTTTGCTCCCGGCGAGTTGGACGCCATTGTGCTGACGCATTTTCACCCTGACCATGTTCAGGGGCTGTTTCACCTGCGCTGGGGCAAGGGGCCAAGTATCCCCGTGTTCATGCCGCCTGACCCTGACGGCTGCGGCGATCTGTTCCGCCATCCTGGCATACTCGATTTCAACCCCCAAAAAGCGTTCTCTGCGTTTGGAGTCGGGGGGTTAAAGGTCACACCTGTGCCGCTGATTCACTCAAAGCCCACCTTTGGCTACGTCTTCGAAGTTACCGGTGGGCCCACGTTTGCCTATTTGACCGATACCCGCGGCCTACCCCATGACACCCAGCACTTTTTACAAACAATGAAGCCTGATGGGCTGGCAATAGACTGTTCCTTCCCGCCGTCTGATCAGCCGAAAGGCCATAACGACTGGACCATGGCCCTGGATTGCATTGAAGCTGTAAATCCAGACCGCGCATGGCTCATCCACATCAGCCACGAGGTGGATAGCTGGCGCCAGAGCACGAATCCGAACTTGCCGAATCGTATAAAGGTTGCCCAGGATGGGGACCGGGTAGATTTCACACTCCCGTCTTAAAACCTTCAACTACCTGTCATCTAAACGACATCGAATCGTCACAGCCGCCAGAGACACTACCTGCACACGTTGGAAACACGACAGGATAGGCGATCTATGGATCCCGAAATTCAGGTTCAAGGTTTATCAAAGACGTTTGGCAAAAACAAACGCAAGGATAAAGCCCTCAAGAACATCAACCTTTCCATTGAATCCGGCGAGATGGTGGCCCTTATCGGCCCCTCCGGTTCTGGCAAGTCCACGCTCCTTCGGCACCTGGCCGGGCTGAGCTGCGGCGATGAAGACAGCGGCGAAATTCGCGTACTGGGACAAATCGTGCAATGCAACGGACGGCTGTCACCGGACGTCCGAAGAACGCGGGCGCGAATAGGCTATATCTTCCAGCAGTTCAACCTTGTGGGCCGCATGAAGGTAATGACCAATGTGCTCACCGGCGCCTTGGGCCGCGTGCCCGGTTGGCGTGGATGCCTCGGTTTTTTCAATGCTGAAGAAAGAGCCCTGGCCCTAAAATGCCTGAACCGCGTCGGCATGGATCTGTGGGCAACCCAGCGGGCATCCTGCCTGTCTGGTGGCCAGCAGCAACGGGTTGCCATCGCCCGCACACTTACTCAGAAAGCCGAAGTGATTCTTGCCGACGAACCCATCGCTTCGCTGGATCCTGAATCGGCCCGCCGGGTCATGGAAATTCTTGCCGACATTAATGACCAGGACGGACGCACCGTTGTGGTCACACTTCATCAAGTCGATTATGCCCGCGAATTTTGCCACCGAGCGGTAGCACTGAAGGCTGGCGAAATAGTGTACGACGGCCCATCCGCGAATCTGACTCCCGCGGTGCTGGCCAGTATTTACGGCACCACCTCTTTCGACATCGACGGCGAACCGGTCAAGAACCGAAAAATCCCCACACCCGCCAAAGGGTTTGCTCTGGCAGCCGCCGGCTGACTGGAAAACGGCCCTGTATTTTCACCAACACTTAAAAGCCAAAGGAAACAATTATGTTCAAACAATGGATAGGCCGCATGACCCTGGCGGCAGCCGTCACAGTGGGCGCCGCTGGCCTGCAGGCAGAGGAACTGAATACCCTCAATTTTGGCATCATTTCGACCGAATCTTCCAGCAATCTGAAAGGCGTCTGGGAACCTTTTCTTGAAGACATGTCTGCAAAGCTGGACATGGAGGTGAAAGGTTTCTTTGCACCGGATTATGCCGGCATCATCCAGGCAATGCGCTTCGACAAGGTCGACATTGCCTGGTACGGCAACAAGTCGGCCATGGAAGCTGTGGACCGTGCCGGTGGTGAAATTATGGCCCAGACCGTTGCAGCAGACGGCTCACCAGGCTACTGGAGCCTGATGATCGTTCACAAAGACAGTACCCACCTGAATACGGTCGCGGATGTTCTGGCCAACGCCAAAGACCTTACGTTCGGTAATGGCGACCCGAACTCCACCTCCGGTTTCCTGGTTCCCAGCTACTACATTTTTGCCAAAAATGGCGTCAATCCCAAAGAAGCCTTTAAGCGCACTCTAAACTCGAGCCATGAAACCAACGCCATGGCCGTGGCTAACAAACAGGTAGACGTGGCCACCTTCAATACCGAGAGCATGGCACGATTGCAGCTCACGTTTCCGGAAAAAGCGGACAACCTCAAAGTGATCTGGAAATCACCGCTGATTCCGTCTGACCCGCTGGTCTGGCGCAAAAACTTGCCGGCACAAACCAAACAGAAGGTCTACGACTTCCTGATGAGCTACGGCACTACCGGCGACGAAAAAGAATTGAAAATTCTGGCCGACCTTCAGTGGGCGCCCTTCCGTGCTTCCAGCAATGACCAGCTGATCCCCATTCGTCAGCTCGAAATGTTCAAGCAAAAAGCGGCCATCGAGAACGACATCCGTTACTCAGCACAGGAAAAGACCGAAAAGCTGGCTGACATCGAAGCCCAGCTGGCCGGTCTGGATCGTCGGCTTGCAGCGCTAGACGCTGCCCGCGAAGAGTCCAACTGACAAGCCTCAGGGCTGGCTTATACCGCCAGCCCTTTTCGCGCCAGAGAAGACCCCGGCACCTCCAGACGTAAACGCGACAGGCAGCTCTCATGCATAGCGCATCAACACACTCACATCTTCCCGAAGGCCAAAACAACCTGCTTTCACGGAACTGGGCGGCCTTGCTGGGCTGGGGCATCACCGGCGCCGTCCTGATCTGGGCCTGGGAAGGCGCCGAGATGAATCCGGCGGCTCTGATTGCCGACGGTAACAACATGGCCGTATTCGCCGCTGATTTTTTCCCGCCCGATTTTCATTATTGGCGGCTCTATCTAAGCGAGATGGTCACCACCGTACAGATTGCGATCTGGGGCACCGTGATGGCGGTCATTCTGGCCATCCCTTTCGGAATCATGTCCTCGGAAAATCTGGTGCCCTGGTGGGTCTGCCAGCCGGTTCGCCGCCTGATGGATTCGTTCCGCGCCATCAACGAGATGGTCTTTGCCATGCTGTTTGTGGTCGCTGTGGGGCTGGGACCGTTCGCCGGGGTCATGGCGTTGTTCATCCACACCACCGGGGTACTGGCAAAACTGTTTTCCGAAGCCGTGGAGGCCATTGACCCAGGGCCGGTAGAAGGTGTCCGAGCCACCGGCGCCAGTGGTCTGCAGGAAATCATTTATGGCGTTATCCCTCAGGTTCTGCCGTTGTGGATTTCCTATTCACTGTATCGATTCGAATCCAATGTCCGCTCCGCCACCGTTGTGGGCATGGTGGGCGCTGGCGGCATCGGCGTGATTCTCTGGGAGAGCATGCGCGGCTTCCAGTTCGCTCAAACCTGCGCGGTGATGATCATCATTATTCTGGTCGTGACCTCACTGGATATCACTTCTCAGTGGATCCGCAAACGCTTTATCTAGATAACTGACCCATCTACAGGAGAAAACGGCCCATGACCCATGCGCAGGCCTTTTCACAGGACTCTTCACAGAACTCGTCACAAACTGCGGATTCCACGTCCGAGGTCGCTAATCGTCAATATTGGATGTCGGTATTGGCAAGAGCAGACCTTAATGATCTGGAGACTTACTGGCAGAACCTGGCAAACCGACCGACTTTCCGCCACCTGCGTAAACCGGAAATTGGCATGGCCATGTTGCGTGGCCGCACCGGAGGCACAGGTTCGCCCTTTAATCTCGGCGAAATAACGCTCACCCGATGTGTGGTGGAACTGGGTGGTGGTGCACAGGGCTTTGGCTATGTTACTGGCCGCAGCCGGCGCCACGCTGAACTGGCGGCACTGTTCGACGGGCTGATGTGCGAAAACAGCAGTAAACACGGCCCTGCATTGATACAGCCACTGCACGAGCAGTGGCTAGCTCGCCGTGAAGAAGTCTCTCGCAAAGCCGCCACAACCAAAGTTAACTTCATGACCATGGTAAGAGGGAGCTAACCGATGACCGCGACAAACGAAATTCATCCATTCGCCATGCCGGGGCTCTCACCAGCTCTCTCCTCAACATTCTCACTAGCCGGACTTTGCGCCGGATTCGACGATCCGGTACATCAGTCACAACAGGTTTTTCGTCGCGCGCTCACGGCGCTGTCTGAGCCCGGAACCGTGCAAAACGTGTCGGAAAGCCCAGCGCCTGAAGGCGCAAACATTGCTTCATACCAGCTTTGCCTGGCACTTCTGGACGCGGAAACACCCTTGTGGATCGCCCCGGCCCTAAGAACCGATGCCTTGGTGAGCGCGCTGCGTTTTCACTGTGGCTGTCGCCTTGTGGACGAGCCGGGCCAGGCAGAGTTTGCTCTGATATCAACTGATTTTGACGGCGATCTGACCCAATTTGCCCAAGGCAGCCATGAATACCCAGACCGCTCCACCACGGTTATCGTGCAGGTGGAGAGCCTGGATTCAGCCAGCACCTGGGTTCTGCGTGGCCCGGGGATCGATGGCATACGCAAGGTCGGCATCGCCGGTCTGGACCCGCGCTGGCCCGGCATGTTGGCCGATAATTGCAGTCGCTTTCCTTGTGGAGTTGACCTTCTGTTCACCGCCGGAACGGCCCTGATGGGTCTGCCACGCACCACCCGAGTGGAGATATAGCATGTACGTAGCTGTCAAAGGCGGCGAGAAAGCCATCGACCAGGCCCACAGTTGGCTTGACGAAACCCGCCGCGGCGACACCTCAATACCGGAACTAAGCGTTGCCCAGATTCGTCAACAAATGGGACTCGCGGTAGACCGGGTGATGGCGGAAGGCTCTCTTTACGACCCGGAACTTGCAGCACTGGCACTCAAACAGGCCAGCGGCGATGCTATTGAGGCCATATTCCTTCTGCGGGCCTATCGCACGACTCTGCCGCGCTTCCTCGCGTCTGTCCCAATGGAAACCAACACCATGGCTATCCGGCGCCGAATTTCCGCTACTTACAAGGATCTGCCTGGAGGCCAAGTGCTAGGCCCGACCTACGATTACACTCACCGATTGCTGGACTTTACGTTGTTGGCCAATGGTGAGCGGGGCTCTCCGTCACACTCTTCGCCACACTCTTCGTCACCCTCCACGCAGGCCTCCGACGAGACGGTGGAAGACTGCCCGCGGGTCCTGGACTTCCTCAACAGCGAGGGACTGATTGAAAGCCCGCTGGCCAATAGCGGCCGCACTCAATCCGACGGTTCAGCCGAGTCAGCAGCGCCGGCCGATCTTACCCGCCAACCACTGGACTATCCCGCTGGCCGGGACCTGCGCCTTCAAGCCCTGGCCCGCGGCGACGAGGGATTCCTGCTGGCACTCGCCTACTCTACCCAGCGCGGTTACGGCCGCAATCACCCGTTTGCAGGGGAAATCCGCCAGGGCGAAGTGGCGGTGGAAATCGCACCGGAAGAACTGGGTTTTTCCGTTATTGTCGGTGACATTCAGGTTAGCGAATGCGACATGATCAACCAGTTTATCGGCACCGAAACCGAGGCACCACGCTTCACCCGTGGCTACGGCCTGGCGTTTGGCAATTCCGAGCGCAAGGCACTGGCGATGGCACTGGTGGATCGCGCGCTGCGGGCACGGGAGCTTGGTGAGGACGTGGTTTCGCCGGCGCAAGACGAGGAGTTTGTTCTCGCTCATTGCGACAACCTCGACTCCTCGGGTTTCGTGTCTCATCTAAAGCTACCCCACTACGTCGATTTCCAGTCTGAACTGGTACTGCTGCGACGGCTCCGCAAAGAGTTTGAAGAACGCAAATCAGGCCGCCAGGGCCCAAAAGTTAACACCACATCCAAACCCGGCAACCAAGATGAGCCGAGCACGGATAACGAACAACGCCGTGAGGTGAAACAGGCATGACCAGCGCAGCTCTTTACCACAAACCTGACAGCCAGATTGAAAACCAGATTGAAAACCAGAGTGACGGGCAGAATGACAGCCAAAGTAACAGCACCGGCTATAACTTCGCCTACCTGGACGAGCAGACCAAACGGATGATTCGCCGATGCCTGCTGAAAGCCGTGGCGGTGCCCGGGTACCAGGTACCCTTCGGCGGACGCGAGATGCCGTTGCCCTATGGCTGGGGCACCGGTGGCATGCAGGTCACGGCCACTATTATCGGTCAGGATGACGTTCTCAAAGTCATCGACCAGGGCGCAGACGACACCACCAATGCGGTCAGCATCAGGCGCTTTTTTGCCCGCACCGCCGGCGTTGCCACCACAGAATCTACCCGTGAAGCGAGCGTTATCCAGACCCGTCACCGGATACCGGAGACGCCGCTCAGCCACGGCCAGATACTGGTCTATCAGGTACCGATCCCCGACCCTCTGCGCTTTATCGAGCCGCGGGAAACCGAGACCCGGAAGATGCATGCGCTGCAGGAATACGGTGTGATGCACGTCAAACTGTATGAGGACATTGCCCGCTTCGGCCACATCGCCACCACCTATGCCTATCCGGTCAAGGTCAACGGCCACTATGTGATGGACCCTTCGCCCATACCCAAATTTGACAACCCAAAGATGCACGGCAACCCGGCGCTACAACTGTTCGGCGCTGGCCGGGAGAAACGCATCTACGCTATCCCGCCGTTCACCCGGGTTGAAAGTCTCGATTTCGAGGATCACCCCTTCGAGATCCAGGGCTGGGACCAGACCTGCGAGTTTTGCGGATCGGACCATTCCTTCCTGGATGAAGTGGTGACAGACGATGAGGGCGGGCGCATTTTCATCTGTTCGGACACCGACTATTGCAATCAGCGCTTCGCGAACGGCGCCCGTCAGGAGGCTGTATGACGAACGCGGCAATGGCCATGACACAAGAGGCCTTGGCTGAGCCTCTGCTGAAGGTGAAAAATCTGCGCAAACTCTATGCCCCTGGCAAAGGCGTGGATGGCGTCGACTTTGAACTCTGGCCCGGCGAAGTACTGGGAATAGTGGGCGAGTCTGGCTCCGGCAAAACCACGCTGCTGCAATGCCTGTCTGGAATGCTGACACCAGACTCCGGACAGATTGAGTACACAGGCAAACAAGGCGATAAACTCGACATCTACAAGATTACCGAAAGCCAGCGCCGGCTTTTGCTGCGCACCGACTGGGGTATTGTTCACCAGCATCCCCGGGATGGCCTGCGGATGGGCGTAAGCGCCGGAGCCAATATTGGCGAACGATTGATGGCCATCGGTGAACGTCATTACGGCAACCTGCGTTCAACAGGGGAAGCCTGGCTGCGAGAAATGGAGATTGATACCGCCCGTATTGATGACCTGCCCCGCACGTTTTCCGGAGGCATGCAGCAGCGCCTTCAGATTGCCCGCAACCTGGTCACCCAGCCGCGCCTGGTTTTCATGGATGAACCCACCGGCGGGCTGGATGTTTCAGTTCAAGCCCGCCTGCTGGATATGCTGCGCAACCTGGTGGTAGACCTGGGCCTTTCTGTTGTGCTGGTTACCCACGACCTTGCTGTCGCCCGATTGTTATCCCACCGGCTCATGGTCATGCGTGGCGGCAAAGTGGTTGAGCAGGGTCTTACCGACCAGATACTGGATGACCCACAACACCCTTACAGTCAGTTGCTTGTGTCTTCGGTGTTGACCCCGTGACACCGCACTGTGATCGAACTGGAGAACTGCAATGACAGTCATGATCCAGGTTACCGACCTGAACAAACGATTCACCCTGCACAATCAGGGTGGTGTTTCCTACCCTGTCCTCACGGATGTGTCCTTTAACGTGAACGCTGGCGAATGCGTGGTACTGGACGGGCGCTCCGGGTCCGGCAAAAGTACCCTTTTGCGTTCGCTTTACGCCAACTATAAGCCCCAGTCCGGTCAACTTCATGTTCGGCACCAGGGCGAGCTTACCGACCTGGTCACAGCAACACCCAGGCAGATTCTGACCATCCGGCGGCAAACCCTGGGCTATGTCAGCCAATTCCTGCGGGTTATTCCCCGGGTATCGACCCTCGAAGTGGTGATGGAACCGCTAAGGGCCCTAGGCGTAGACCGGGAGACCTGCCGCGAAAAAGCCTCCGGATTGCTGCGCCAACTGAACATACCCAAGACGCTCTGGCACCTGGCTCCCTCGACTTTTTCCGGCGGCGAGCAGCAGCGGGTCAATATCGCCCGGGGCTTCGTGGTTGATTACCCCATCCTTTTGTTGGACGAACCCACGGCGTCTTTAGATGCAGACAACTGCGCTGTTGTGGTGTCGCTTATCCAGCAGGCCCGGGAACGCGGCGCGGCTATTGTAGGAATTTTCCACGACGCCGGGCTACGCGATCAGCTGGCCGACCGCCGAATACCTCTGACCAGCCCCGCAAAAGAGGAAGCAGCATGAGCGCCATGGACCTGACACTGGAACGGCCGCAGCTTGAAAGCAGTGAATTACTGCTCACCAACGCCCGTATTGTGACTGAAAACGAAGTATTTACCGGCACACTCAAAGTCCGGAATGGTTTGATCAGTGCTATAGATCGGGGGAACACCCGGGCAGCCAAAGCCCAGGATTGCCAGGGAGCCTATCTGATTCCGGGATTGGTGGAACTGCATACGGACAATCTTGAAAAGCACTTTTCGCCACGGCCGGGCGTTATCTGGCCCAGCCACCCGGCCGTGCTCACCCACGACGCCCATATCGTATCGTCTGGCATAACCACGGTATTCGACGCGTTGTCCGTCGGTGATATTATTGATGACAGCAACCGCCTGACCCACCTAAGGACCCTCGTCGACGCTCTGTCAGAAACACGTGACGCGGGCCTATTGCGGGCAGATCACCTGCTGCACCTGCGCTGCGAAGTCAGTTTTGGCGAAACCCTGCAGCTGTTCGAAGACTTGGTTGATCATCCCTTGCTCCAGCTTGTCTCGGTCATGGATCACACGCCAGGGCAGCGTCAATTCGTCCGGGAAGACAAGTACCGGCAGTATTACCAGGGCAAGCACAACCTCAGTGATGCTGAAATGGACACCTTTACGCACAAGCGCAAGGAATCCGCCCTGCTGCACAGCGACCGGAACCGCAAAGCCATCGTCGCCATCTGCCAGGCCAGAGGCATCCCGCTGGCCAGCCATGATGACGCGACCCTGGACCACGTTGCAGAGTCGGCAGCATTAGGTATGCGTATTGCGGAATTCCCCACCACCCGGGAAGCGGCTAAAGCCTCCCATGAGCAGGGGTTGCGTGTATTGATGGGTGCGCCCAATATTGTCCGGGGCGGCTCCCACTCTGGCAACATTGCAGCGGCCGAACTGGCCTCTGCCGGGGTGCTCGACATACTGTCGTCCGACTATTATCCCGCCAGCATGCTGGACGCGGCATTTCGCCTGGCCAGCATGGAAGACAACGACTATGACATCGCTCGGGCCATCGCCACCGTCACTGCCACCCCCGCGCGCTGCGCCAACCTCCATGACCGCGGCGTAATCGAACGTGGCAAACGGGCGGACCTGGTGCTGGTGCAACCCAGAAATCAACTGCCGGTGATTCAAAACGTCTGGCGAAGCGGAAAACGCGTGTATTAAAACGCTAATGAGGAGCTAAAGGTGCCAGAATCAAACAGTAAACAGCCCCTCACGGCCGGGCTGGGACGCCTGTTTTACATTATGGGGGCGTCAGGAGCGGGCAAGGACACACTACTGCGAGGCTGCCGGGCAGGCTCTAACGATGATTTGAGACCACTCGTAGCCCACCGCTATATAACCCGGAAGCCGGATGGCGGCACCGAGCGCCATATCTGGCTTTCAGACACCGAGTTCAAGCAGCGGGTAGCCATAGATGCCTTTGCCATGCACTGGTCAGCCAATGGTTTCCGCTACGGGATCGGCCGCGAGATCGACCAGTGGCTTGCTCGCGGTGGCCAGGTACTTGTGAATGGATCCCGCGGCTATCTCGAAGAGGCTCGGTCGCGCTATGGCGACACGCTTATTCCGGTACTGATCCGTGTCGACCCGGACCGGCTGCAACAGCGCCTGATGCTGCGCGGCCGGGAATGCGCCGAACAGATCGACGCGCGGATTCGCCGTGCCCGGGAGCTGGAACAGCAACTCCCTTCAGACTGCTTTGTCATCGAGAACAATGGCAACGTGAAAGACGCCGTATCCAGGCTGTTGGCTGCCATCGCAGAACAACATAACGGCCACCGAAGCGGGCTGAGTGAAGGGCTACGTGAAGGGCTATATCCAGTGTCGGCGTTTGAAGAACCACAGCAACGCCAGAACGATTAGAACCATGATGCCCCAGACCATCGGGTAACCGTAATACCAGCCCAGTTCCGGCATCGACCAGGGGCTGCCCGGATGGTCAAAATTCATGCCGTAAACACCCACCACAAACGTCAATGGAATGAAGATGGTTGCAATGATCGTCAACACCCGCATCGTCTCGTTGGTGCGCTGGCTAATACTGGACAGGTAGATATCCAGCATACTGGCAGCCATATCGCGAAAGCTCTCCAATAATTCGATAATCTGAATGCTGTGGTCGTAACAGTCCCGGAAATACACCAGGGTGTCTGCCAGAATCAGCTCGTCTTCACCCCGCATGAGCGTTGTGATCAGTTCCCGCTGGGGCCAGAGCACCCGGCGCAGGGTCAGCAGCTCGCGTTTTAACTCATGCAATGACGCCAGCGTTTTCTGACTCGGGCGCTCCAGCAACTCCTCCTCAAGTGCTTCAAGTTCGCCGCCGAATTGTTCCAATACCGGAAAACCGGCATCAATAACAAAATCCATCAGCGCATACAGTAAATAATCAATCCCGCGGTTTGCGAAGCGCCGGTTGTTGGGTTGTCGCATTCGCTTGCGCACCGGCTCAAAAGGGTCATTCGCCAAAGGGCAAAAGCAGATCAGA
>Ga0314774_1000121_pt1 | contig 70099 bp, 74 predicted proteins | sample MetaGCBIA2018_FD_204515 | JGI IMG/M metagenome (GOLD analysis project Ga0314774, IMG submission 204515) | Cryopeg brine microbial communities from Beaufort Sea near Barrow, Alaska, United States - CBIA 2018 | ecosystem: Environmental > Aquatic > Marine > Coastal | place: USA: Alaska | collected... | reverse complement strand
GAGTCTTTGGAGGGTAAAATAGAGGGGCTAATTGAAAGCGCTGAAAATCAAATTATTAAATCTGTTACTGGATATGATTTTTACTTGGATGCTTTTTCCAGTGTTTTTAAAGGTTAAATGGTATAAGATATAAAGAAAGCTGTATCCGATTGTAATAAACAGCCAAAAAAAGTTTTCGCTGAACTAGGTATATTAATTTTGCCGGCTCCAAGTAAGCAAATCCATGCATTTAAAGTCTGCAAGTACCCAAAGAAAAAAGTACGCAACTATTCTCACCTTTTTGACCGTTCCCCTTTCGGGATTTATGACCGATATCTATCTGCCCTCGTTTCCTTCTATGGCAGAAAACCTACAAGTTTCAGAACGCAGTATTCAGTTGACGTTAACTTGCTTCTTTCTAAGCTATGGGTTTGTACAATTATTCGTCGGTGGACTTTTGGACAGTATAGGCAGATATAAGCCGGTTCTGATCTCTTTAGTGGTTTTAATGATAAGCAGCTTGGGCATTGCATTTACAAAAGATGTCTTTGTCATTTGCATTTTGCGCATCGTGCAGGGCGTGGGCACCTCGTTTATCGTGGTTGCAAAACGTGCCTATTTTGTGGACCTGTACAACGATGTGAAACGTAAGAATTTTTTGAGTTATTTTACAATTGTCTGGTCTTGTGGACCCATAATCGCGCCCTTTCTGGGCGGCTATTTAGAAAGTATATTCTCTTGGAAAGCTAACTTTTACTTTCTTGCCATTTATGCAGCGATCTTATTTTTTGGTGAACTTTTTATTGGTGGGGAAACTATACGGCACTTTAAAAAGTTCAACCTTAAAAAGACCACAATGTTGTACAGGGTGATGCTTAAAAATAAAGGGTTTCTCTCTGGCATTTTGATTTTAGGGCTTGCCTATTCAGTGGTTATGGTGTTCAATATTGCCGGTCCGTTTCTGGTAGAGCATCATTTTAATTTCAGTCCTGTGATTATTGGATATTGCACCCTTATTCTAGGTATTTCCTGGATGCTTGGTGGTATTATCAGCAAGAAACTGGTGCGGTATTCCTTCAATCCAAAAATACTTTATTTTACTGCTTTTCAACTTGTTTTGATTGCCGTGCTGATTGGTTTAGCGGGCGTTTATGACAACCTCGTTCTGCTCATGAGCTTTGCCTTTATCATTCATATTTGCAGTGGTTTTGTATTCACTAACTATTTCACTAATAACATGTTATTTTTTCCCAGTAATGCAGGTATTTCTGGTGGGTTGATGGGCGGTATGCTATATATCATTACCTCAATTTCAAGCTATGTTATATCATCTTCTGGAGAAATTGTTTCCACCTTTGACATGTCCCTGCGTTATTTATTTGTTGCCATTCCCTTGGCTATAGTAGTTTTTATAGCGGCAAAATTTAGGAGTAAGCGGTTAAAAAAGTCATTGATGAATGCTTAATTTTATTTGTGTTGCATAGAGGGAATTTCCCAAGTTGAAGTTCTTTTCGCTTAGGAGACTGAATGTCAATTTTTTCACATTACTAATTTTTGACCCGTTTTTGTATAAAATCGGCAACAAATTATCTAATGGTTTTTATTTCCTTCAATTTAGTTACCTTAGCATTACATATTTATTAAAAACAAAACGTTTATGGAGGCAAACATTATTTTTCTGCCTATCGCGCTTGCGGTTTTAGGGCTCCTTTTTATGTTCATTAAAAGGTCATGGGTTAAAAAACAAAATCCGGGTAATGAAAAGATGCAAGACATCTCTAAAAGTATAAAAGAGGGCGCGTTGGCTTTTTTGGCCGCAGAATACCGTTTGCTCCTTGTTTTTGTAGTTATTGCTTCGGCTCTTTTGTTTCTGATTTCTACATGGGTTGAAAGTACAAGCTGGATGATCGTTCCCGCTTTTATTATAGGCGCTATTTTTTCGGCGCTCGCCGGAAATATAGGTATGCGCATCGCCACAGACGCCAATTCTCGTACCGCCGAAGCGGCCAGGACCAGTTTGCCGCAAGCTCTAAAAGTAAGTTTTAACGGAGGGACGGTCATGGGGATGGGCGTCGCCGGACTCGCAGTTTTGGGTCTTTCGCTCTTTTTTATGTTCTTCTCTAGCCAATTTATGGGCCAAACGGGCGATTTTTATACAGATATGACAGTTGTGCTCGAAACCTTGGCCGGCTTTTCGCTGGGCGCAGAATCCATTGCGCTTTTTGCCCGTGTGGGCGGTGGTATTTATACTAAAGCGGCAGATGTGGGCGCTGATCTCGTTGGTAAAGTAGAAGCCGGTATCCCAGAAGATGATCCGCGCAATCCTGCCACGATTGCAGATAATGTGGGCGATAATGTGGGCGATGTTGCTGGTATGGGCGCAGATCTCTTTGGCAGTTATGTGGCCACGGTGCTGGCGGCAATGGTGCTGGGCAATTATGTAATTCGCGATATTTCAGAAAATACAGGCGCGGTTTTCCAGGACGGTTTTGGCAATATGGGACCTATTTTGTTGCCGGTTGTTATTGCTGGCGTTGGTATTCTGGCGTCCATAATTGGCACTTTTATGGTCAAAATAAGCAGCAATGACGCGGGCGGAAGTAAAGTACAAAAAGCGCTAGACACCGGAAACTGGGTTGCCATTGTACTCACCTTGATTTCCAGTTTCTTTCTAATACGCTGGATGCTTCCGGAAACCATGCAGATGAATTTCTTTGGCGAAAGCGGTTATCAAGAAATCCCATCCATGAATGTATTTTGGTCGGCTTGTATAGGTTTGGCCGTGGGCGCCCTTATTTCTATGGTAACGGCGCATTATACCAGTTTGGGAAAAGGACCGGTGATGAGTATAGTAAAAAATTCATCTACCGGTGCGGCGACCAATATTATCGCCGGACTCGCAGTGGGGATGAAGTCTACTTTTCTTTCCGTTTTACTTTTCGCCGCCGCCATTTACGGCTCCTATGAGTTGGCCGGTTTCTATGGCGTGGCTTTGGCCGCTTCGGCAATGATGGCCACCACTGCAATGCAGCTTGCCATTGATGCTTTTGGCCCCATCGCAGATAATGCCGGTGGCGTTGCCGAAATGAGTAATCTTCCAGATGAGGTACGCGAGCGCACAGATATTCTAGATTCCGTAGGGAATACCACAGCAGCTGTGGGCAAAGGTTTTGCGATAGCTTCAGCAGCGCTCACCGCACTCGCCCTTTTTGCCGCGTATGTGACTTTTACCGGGATAGATGGGATTAACATTTATAAAGCAGATGTGCTTGCAGCCCTTTTTGTAGGCGGAATGATTCCCGTTATTTTTTCCGCGTTAGCGATGCAATCCGTCGGAAAAGCGGCTATGCAGATGGTGCAGGAAGTACGCAGGCAATTCAGGGAAATACCTGGAATATTAGAAGGAACCGGCAAGCCAGAATATGGTAAATGTGTGGAAATATCTACCAAAGCGGCGCTGCGCGAAATGGTCTTGCCAGGTTTGATTACCATTGTTACACCGGTACTGATGGGGCTTATTTTTGGCGCAGAACCTCTGGGAGGTTATATGGCCGGGGTTTGCGTTTCTGGCGTGATGTGGGCGATTTTCCAGAACAATGCCGGCGGCGCTTGGGATAATGCCAAGAAATCATTTGAAGCCGGTGTTGAAATTAATGGAGAGATGACGTATAAAGGGAGCGATGCACATAAAGCAGCCGTGACAGGCGATACTGTGGGCGATCCGTTTAAAGATACTTCTGGGCCGTCAATGAATATTTTGATTAAACTTACTTGCCTTATAGGACTGGTCATTGCACCTATTCTAGGCGGGCATTCTGAATCTAGGAATGCTTCTCGAGATGTTGAGGTGGAGGAAGTACAAGTAATTGCCGGCGGCGAAAATCTGGAAAACAAGACTGAAACCTTCGTGGAAATGCTCAAAAATGAGGAAAACGACCAAGTAACTGCAAACGTAGAAATACGCCGCACTGTAAATGGGGAATCAACTGTAGAAAATAGAACATTTACCGGCACCGAAGAGGAAGTGCGCGCACAACTTAAAGACGTTCAGGGCATGAAAATAAAGATTAAGGATAAAAATTGATCTTAAAGAAGGATGATTTATAAAAAGGAACTGATTTAATGTCAGTTCCTTTTTATATGCCCCTAAATTGAATTCCTTATTAAAACGCAATTCTTTTGTGAAAATTTTATCTTCTAAAGTTCACATGCACTAAGTATATTTTATAAATTAAAATATGCTCAAAGAAATTTTTCAGCGCTTCAACTTAAGAGACAAAGACCCGCTACAAATACACGGTTATCAGAGTTATGGTACCCCCGAGCATTTATACGCTTTAGGCCGTGCATTGGAATTTGAGGGCGTAAACCTCGATAAAAAAGGAATGTACAATGCATTGAGAAATATGTATAGACAATTTCGCAGTGATGAATTGCCGGGGGTGAAGTTAAAATTGAAATTACCCGATAACCGGGTTTTTTACACAGAAACCAATGCAGAAGGGTATTATAAAGTAGATATTACTACAGAAGGGCTTGATAAGCTAACGAACGAGCTGGGTTGGCTTCAAATGGAACTGTCTTATGAGAGTAATAAGAAGGATCGCTTAATCCTTAATAATAATAAGTTTTCTGCACAGATGCTTATCCCAAATAAAGCCGCGGAATATGGCGTGATCAGTGATATAGATGATACCATTTTGCAAACTGGAGTGGCCTCTTTAATGAAATGGAGGGTAATTATAAATACCCTTTTTCAAGAAGTAGGTGACCGCACACCGTTAAAAGGCGCAGCAAGTTTGTATCAAAAACTGCATCGCGGAAAATCTGGCAACGCTCACAATCCTATTTTTTATGTAAGCAACAGTCCATGGAATCTCTATCATTATCTGGAGGCTTTTATCAAACACAATAATTTTCCCAAAGGTGCTATTTTACTGCGAGATTTTCGGGGGCCTTTTGAAACTACCACCGCTCCCGAAAAACCGCATAAGCAGCATGAAATTCGTAATATTTTAAATACCTATCCGCATCTAAATTTTGTACTTATAGGCGATAGTGGCGAGCACGATGCCGATATTTATATTGAAATCGCTGAAGAGTTCCCAAAGCGGATCAAAGCTATTTACCTGCGCAGCGTAAACCACGAAAAACGGGTCTTCCGCGTACGCGGATTATTAGAAAAATTTGAGGTTATTCCAGCTTTATTGGTCAAAGAGAGCAGCATTGCAGAAAGTCATGCGCGGGAATTGGGTTTGATTGAATGAACTGTCAAAAAAGCCTTATTAAAGAATATTTTGTGGATTTATCAAGTATTTTAAATCTACTTTACCCTTTTAAAAAAGTCCGTTGATCTGCGCATCAATGCGGTTGATGATATCGCCCAGATCTTCTGGATTTTCAACAAAATCCAACTTATCTACATCAATAATTAGCAGGTTTCCCTTGTCGTAATCATGCACCCAGGCCTCGTATCGCTCGTTGAGCCTGCTCAGATAATCTATGCTGATGCTCGCCTCATAATCACGCCCACGTTTGTGAATCTGCTTTACAAGGTTAGGGATGCTACTGCGTAAATAAATAAGTAAATCTGGTGGGGCGACCACGCTTTCCATTAAGTCAAAAAGGGAGCGGTAATTTTTGAAATCCCTATTGGTGAGCAGGCCCATCGCATGCAGGTTAGGCGCAAATATAAAGGCATCTTCATAAATTGTACGATCTTGGATCACATCTTGTTTATTCTCTTGTATCTGAAGCAGTTGCCTAAACCGACTGTTTAAAAAGTAAATTTGCAGATTGAACGACCAGCGCTCCATCTCATTGTAAAAATCATCCAGGTAGGGATTGTCTTCAACGTCCTCAAACTGGGGCTCCCATTTAAAATGTTTTGCCAGAAGGCGCGTTAAAGTGGTTTTTCCAGCACCTATATTGCCGGCGATCGCTACATGCATACTTAGTTTTTAGGTAGTTTGAGAGAGTAGGTACTTAAGGTTCCTAATCCGTAAATATAAAGGATTTCATTTGCGTAATACAACTGTTTAACCTGCTTTTCGTCCAAATTCACTTCTATGAAATCCATTTTGTCTTTGGGAAGCATAACGACCGCGTCATTGCGAAGGGCAAAAAGCACATCATTGTTCTGGTGCAATTGCGATAAACCTAAAATCGCCATTGAATTTAATATGCTCCCGTAAATATTGTAGATTTTCAATTCTTTACCAGTGTAAATATAACATCTGTTAAAATTACTGGTCATGCTAACCGCCGTGGCGCTGAGTGGGGGAGAGGAGGTAATGATTTTATTGGTTTGGTAATCAAAAAGTTCCAGTTGCTGTAGGTCGATATTGAAAATCCATAAACGCCTATCACTAGCGGTACGCGCGTGGCTCACATTTCTGAAATTTTCAAGCAGGTTAAAATTGATCCTGGTAATCTCGTTCAACGTATTGTCAAGTATCAGCGCGGTATTGGTCTGATTATAAAAAAGAGTGATACGTAGCGGATTAATGAGATCAACGCTGCTTATCGGTCCCAGTTGCAGATCACTGAATTGGTAAGTTTTTTCTGTTGAAGTTTTATGGAAAATATTTCCCTTTATATAATATAGGCTCTTGTATTCATCAACACCTATAAATTGATCTGCGACAAGTGGTATCTGCACTATGGGAATCACCTTGAGTTCTTGCGCCACAGCAAATAGAGGAATTAAAATAAATAAAAAGATAAGTCCACGCATAGTTTGGCAAAATAAGAAAAATAAAGTCATTTTGACGCGCGTCATTTCGAAGAAGGAGAAATCACATAAGGGCTTTTGCCCCATCGCCAACCAGATTTAGATAAAAATCCCAGATATCCAGACTTTTCTTTACGATCTGGCTCAGGACAGGCTCATTTTCGGTAAAAAGGATGTGAATTTTATTAGTCTTGGGGGCAAAAGGATTTTAAAGCCGTGCCCCATTTAAACTTTACACAGAATTATACAAGCAGTCTGGAGACCAATTTTAAAACCGCGCCCAATCTTGAGGTGGGCTACAACTGCAGCACCAACCGCTATGATAATGGCAGTTTACAATCAGTTTTTTATACAGATAGGCCTTTGGCAAACCTGAATATGCAGTTTATTAGGAGTTTATTAAGTCTTTTATGTTTAAAAATCTTCGCAGAAGCTGCCGCAAATTAAGATTTTAATATCCCCGCTTTCGCGAAACGGTATGTCGTAAAGGTTCTCCATTAAGCATCCTGTTGTAGTTGTCGATTACTTGTCCTGCCACAGAAGAAGGGCTGCTTACACTTGCCACGTGCGGAGTGATAAGGATTTTATTATTTTTCCAAAAAGGGTGGTCTTCCGGTAACGGCTCTTCTTGAAATACATCTAAGGCCGCACCGCTCAATTTATCATGTGCCAAAGCTTCGGTGAGATCCTGTTCTACCAGATGACCGCCCCGAGCCACGTTAATAAGGTAAGCGCCATCTGGCAGTTTTTTAAAAAGTTCTGCATTAAGGATATCTTTTGTCTCTTCGGTTAAGGGGAGCAGGCAGACCAATATTTCGGCGGAAGCCAAAAAATCATCCAGTCCCTCTTTGCCAGCAAAACTTTTTACAAAATCAAGGTCTTTCTTAGAGTTTGACCATCCGGTTACTTTAAAGTCCAGACGGTGCAGGTATTCTGCGGCTGCCTGACCCAGAACACCAAGGCCCATAAAGCCTATAGTAACATTAGGTACGGATTGATAAGGTAATTGCTTCCAGCTATTTTTTTGCTGAAATTTTACATAACTGCCCAGGTTTTTAAGGTGATCCATAACCAGGGTAAGAATAAATTCGCGCATATCGTTTTTTAGATAATCATCAACAATACGGGAAATCTTCACATTTTCGGGAAGTGAATCGTCCTGAAATAGATGATCAACACCTGCGCCCATAGAGCCTATAACTTCTACATTAGGATAATGGGAATAACTTCCCTTTGGCGCTTTCCAGGAGAGAATCATTTTTACCTCATCGCGGTTCTTAAGTGTTTCTGGTGTGAAAACAGGCAGATCAGCATTTTCTTCTTTTAGGGCTTTGAGCCAGGCATCATATTTATTATCACTTCGCAATAAGAGTATGGACATACTATGGATTTTATTTTAAACTATTTTGGTTTGAAAGAAATTCATAATCTTTGGAAAGCTGATTTTGCTAATGCGAAAGCTATAAAATTACTATTTTAAAAAGTTTGTACGGCGCTATTTTGGGATGATATTTATGATAAATTGCCTAAAATAATTCTATCTGTTTGTTGTAATACATAACGCCCGGTTTAACTTCTCCCAGTCTTAAGCGATTGACCAGCAAATGGGTATGGCGTGTGGGCTCAGGAAGGCGATAGCGACCGGTACAGTGAATAGCAAGATTTTTTGCATCTTCAAAATCCATAAGGTTTCCCGGTGAAATGATGACCGGTTTAACGTTGTTTTTAGTACGTAATAAGATGCCTATTTGCTCATTTCCATCCATTAGGGAACTGTTGCTTCCTTTGTTAATGTCGGGTTCTTTATACTTTCCAATAAGCACTTTTTTTGCACAGCCTAAGGTGGGTACGTCAGCTACCAGTCCAAAATGAGTTGCAATCCCAAGCCTTCGCGGGTGTGCGATTCCCTGACCATCTACCATCAGCACATCGGGTTTTTGGTCAAGCTGCTCCAACGCTTCCAGAAGTGCTGGAAGCTCCCTAAAGGAAAGCAGTCCTGGTATATAGGGGAATGTGGTGCTCGAAACTACAAGTGAATGTGCATGCACCTGTAGCGAGGGATAACTCAGCACCACAATACCGGCATAAACGGTCTCAGAAGCTTTGTTAAAAGAAATATCTGCCCCACCTATAAGGCTAACATCTTTCTTCAATGGACAAATATTAATTTTCTCCCGAAGCTCTTTCTGGAGGGCAATTGCCTGCGCCGGGGTAAGGTTCCAAGAATGGGATATTTTTTGAGCCATTTTATGTACAACATTCTTAAGTTGAACTCAGAACTATAGGTTTTTATTTGGATCTTGGCGGGTATCAAAAACGCGGGTGATATAGATGGCTTGTACCCCGATCCTGTAATTGATTTTAATATGTTTTTGAAAAATCTTTCTGTAGGGTGATTTTAAATGATTGAAGGTCTCATCCGGAGTGCCAACAGCTTGCCAATCATGAGTTGAGCTCTCAAGAAATTTTATATGTTTTAATAATAGGATAATGATTTCTTGCGTTTTTTCAATACCATAAAGTTCAAAATAAAACTCTTCTGTATTGTATATATCTTTTTTAGCTCTATTCGTTAATATTATAGGTTTGATCATTTTTTATAACGATCATCAAATTCTTTAATCACCTCATCAATTGAATACACCCGGCCTTCCCTAATATCCTCTTCAGATTCTTCCATAAGCAAATCCTGTTGCTTCTGATATTCAAAATCAGCGATGAGTCTGTTTATTTTTTTTAGCAGTTCATCATCGGCAGTTTCAATATCAAATAGCAGTTTTTTGCGCAATACAGAAGTTTCCATAATAAGTCAATTTATAGTCTAAATTTAGCATATTTTAAGATTCTTGGACGTTTTTTGAGGGAAAGAGTTCTGTGCGGAACAAAAAAAATCAGCATTCAGAAAACTCCCGAATGCTGATTTTATACTGAAAAATGACCGTTTTTGATCTATTTTAGGCGTTTTAAAGTGCTGTCCTTTAAAGTCCAAAAGCTTCTTTTACCTTATCCACATAATCCAATTTTTCCCAAGTAAAAAGTTCCACTTCTTTGGTCACTTTTCCAGAGTATGGACTTTCAAATACTTTCACGATAGTCTGTGGGCTTTTACCCAAATGGCCGTAAGAAGCAGTTTCACGGTAAATGGGATTGCGCAATTTTAAACGCTTTTCAATCGCCGAAGGACGCATATCAAACAATTCACGTACTTTTTTGGCAATCTCGCCATCAGTGGCATCTACGTGGGAAGAATTATAAGTTTCCACATAAATGGAAGTGGGCTCCACCACACCAATTGCATAAGAAACCTGAACTAAAACTTCATCAGCCACGCCGGCGGCCACTAGGTTTTTAGCGATATGACGTGAAGCGTAGGCGGCAGAACGGTCTACTTTACTGGGGTCTTTACCCGAGAAAGCACCGCCACCGTGCGCGCCTTTTCCACCGTAGGTGTCTACGATTATTTTACGGCCAGTAAGACCGGTATCACCGTGCGGGCCGCCTATTACAAATTTTCCTGTGGGATTAATGTGATAGGTGATATCGTCGTTAAAAAGTTTTGCTAATTCCTGCGGAAGTGAACTTTGTACCCGTGGGATTAATATTTTGATAATGTCTTCCTTAATTTTTGCCAGCATCCTGTCGTCATTCTCGTCAAAGGGATCATGCTGGGTAGAAACTACGATGGCCACGATTTTTTGAGGCACGTTATCGTCGGAATATTCTATGGTCACCTGTGATTTTGCGTCTGGGCGCAGGTATTTGATCTCGTTTTCCTCGCGTCGCAATTTGGCAAGTTCGATCATGATACGATGAGAAATATCTAGCGCGAGTGGCATGTAATTTTCGGTCTCTTTAGTGGCGTAGCCAAACATCATGCCTTGATCGCCAGCGCCCTGTTCTTCTTTTGAAGCACGGTCCACACCTTGATTAATGTCCTGTGATTGCTCATGAATAAGGGAGATTACCCCACAACTGTCACCACTGAATTTATAATCGCCCTTAGTATAGCCAATGTCGTTGATAACGTCGCGCGCAATGGTCTGTACATCAATATACGTGTTGCTCTTTACTTCACCGGCAAGCACTACTTGACCCGTTGTTACAAGAGTTTCGCAAGCAACTTTAGATTCTGGGTCAAAAGCGAGAAAATTATCGAGAAGTGTGTCGCTGATCTGATCTGCAATTTTATCTGGGTGTCCTTCAGAAACACTTTCCGAAGTAAATAAATATGGCATATTTAAGTCTTTAATAAACGTTTGAAATACAGTAAAAAGGAAATTTGACTTAAAACCTGCCGTGGAGTATATACTGCCTTTAGCATTTTTTATACTGAACTCATTTCAGTATCTGCCTTAAATTTCGGCAGGACCAATCCCGAGCTATCGGGAAAGGACAAGAGGTTGCAATCAGTCAAATTTTTCCTCAATATCAGAACAAATGTATATTATTAATGAAGAATACAAAATTTAAGACGCCAATTTTTGAATACTTTATGAATATCAAAAAAGTTCAGCATGACTTCCTATCCTAACCAATCTAATAATATCGGGCGACTCGATTTGAATCCAGATGATCAATAGATCAGGTTTGATATGGCATTCCCAGTTATCGTTGTAGTTTCCCTTTAGCTTATGGGGCTTCATTGAACTAGGGATACCTTGCACCCCTTTTTGTTCTAGTATTTCTAAAACAGCAAATGTTTTCTCTAAGTCAATGATACTCCTTTTGCGGATTTTCTTTAAATCCTTTTTGAACCTTTTAGAGCTTGTTTAAAGTCAATTCAAACTGATCTTCAATAGTTTGAGGTTCTGGCTACGTATAAAAGTTGTTGAATATCGGGATATTGAACGACTTTTATACAACGCCATGGTTCTTAAAATATTGAAAATCAGAAAGGAGTCAGTTTAAACAAGCTCTTAGAGTCTATCAGTTCAAACATCTTCTAAAAGGGATTTTTTATATGCTGCCAAATTTTTAATTTTGGTCATATTGATATTGTTTCTGGCTTCATATATCGCCTGTTTTGTTTCTTCATTTGGCTCATGACCGATTTCCTCGGCAAGAACAGTTTCGACATAGTTGTTTAAACTTCTATTTTCAGCTGCCGCTCTTACCTTTAATCGTTCCAGCAAGTCTTTTTCTATCCTAAATGCAGTTTGTATTTTCATGACTGTTTATTTTAGATAAAAGTAGCAAATAACAACCTGTTATACAACAATCGAAAATTTTTGATTTTTGAATTTACATCGGTTATTTAGAATTATAAAAAAAACCTTGCATTTCTCCCAAATGTTTTGCAATCTTGTAGCTACGTTCAAAAGCATATTGACAATGTTATCAAGAAAGGCCGAGGGATAGACCCTGTGACGCCTTAGCAACCCTTTCTCAAATGAAAGAAGGTGCTAAATTCTACCCAGTTCATAGCTTCATGTATGTAGTGGATAGATAACGAAAGAACTTTTTCGCTTCGCAGAAATGTTCAACTCCTAATTTTCTTTTAACATTTATCAATGAGATCAGGTTAAAACAAATGTTTTTGTTTTTAACCGTTAACCGTATAGATTTCCATCAAAATGGAAACCTCATCGTCCTGATCTATTTATAGATCAGCAAAATCTCAGCTTTTTGATTTAATCTAATTTATTAACTCAAAAACACAGAAAATGAGCACACAAAAATTTGCTACCCAAGCGTTGCATGCAGGGCACGACACCACAAAAAATGGCGGTACATGTGCAGTCCCAATTTACCAGACCACTGCATATGTATTTGACAATGCAGACCACGCTGCGGCACTCTTCAACCTTTCCCAACCAGGCAATATATATACCCGACTCAACAATCCAACTAATGACATTCTCGAGCAACGTCTTGCGGCACTAGAAAGTGGAATTGGCGCGGTGGTCACCGCTTCTGGCATGGCAGCGATTAATACGGCTTTGCTCACGCTGCTCAGAGCTGGCGATCACATTGTTTCTTCAAGTAGCTTATACGGCGGCACCTATAATTTATTCAGTGTTACGCTGCCCAGATTCGGTATTGATACGACTTTCGTAGATCCTTCTGATGCTTCAAATTTTGATGATGCCATTAAAGAAAATACGCGTGCGATCTTTATAGAATCCTTGGGCAATCCCAAATTGGATGTGCCGGATATTGAGGCGATTTCCGCGGTAGCGAAAGCACATAAGATTCCACTTATTGTTGATAATACGGTAGCCACGCCCGCTTTGCTGAATCCCATAAAGTATGGCGCAAATATCGTGATCCATTCGCTTACCAAATATATCAACGGTAATGGTACTTCGCTGGGCGGCGCCATAATAGATGCGGGAACATTTGACTGGTCAAGCGGAAAATTCCCTGAATTTACAGAACCTTCCAAGGGTTACCACGGCCTTGTTTACCATGATGCGCTGGGCGAAGCGGCTTTTATAGCTAAGGTTCGCATTGAAGGTCTGCGAGATCATGGTGCCGCTTTGAGTCCGTTTAACGCATTTCAGATCATTCAAGGGCTGGAAACTCTTGAAATCCGGATGAAAAAACACAGCGAAAATGCCCTAAATTTGGCGAAATGGCTCAAAAATCAGGAAGAAGTGATCTGGGTAAATTATCCCGGTCTGGATAGCAGCGATTATAGCGATCTGGTCAAAAAATATTTACCCAACGGTCAGAGCGGTATCGTCACATTTGGCGTAAAAGGCGGTTTTGAAAGCGCCAAAACCGTTGCCGATGAAACTAAAATATTCTCCTTGCTGGCAAATATTGGCGATACTAAATCCCTGATCATTCACCCGGCGAGCACCACGCACCAGCAGCTGGACGACGCCGCACAGGAGTCAACCGGTACGACCAAAGATTTGATCAGGCTTTCTGTGGGACTAGAAGATATTGAGGACCTCAAAGCCGATCTAAAAGGTGCTTTTGCGCACATCGATAAAAACATCTTGGCCGAATAATTGAAATAAAACGGAAAAAATCAACCAAAAAACGCCATAAATCGGCATATAAACAGTAAAAATTGAAAACAGTTTCAATAGAAAATTTTAAAACGCAATCAAATTACACGCTTGATCTTCCGTTGAGTTACGAGCTTTTTGGGCAGCCTTTGCACAGCGCACCGATTATTCTGGTGAATCACGCCCTTACGGGAAATTCGCATGTGGCGGGCGACGACGGCTGGTGGAATAGTATAATCGGTGACGGAAAATGTATAGATACGCGCATTTATACCGTGATTTCGTTTAATATTCCAGGGAACGGTTATGACGGTTTTTTGATTGAAAACTATAAGGATTTTATAGCGCGCGATATCGCGGAAATTTTCCTGAAAGGACTGGAAATGTTGAAAATTCAGAAGCTTTTTGCCATTATTGGCGGTTCTCTGGGTGGTGGTATCGCATGGGAAATGGCAGCTTTACGACCAAAATTGACCCAGCACCTGATTCCCGTTGCATCTGACTGGAAATCTACAGACTGGCTTATCGCCAACTGCCAGATCCAAGAGCAGATTTTGCTCAACAGCAGCCAGCCGGTGCATGATGCACGCATGCATGCCATGTTGTGCTACCGCACGCCAGAATCGTTCAAGAACAAATTTCAGCGCAGCACAAATGCAGATCTGAAAATTTTTAATGTTGAAAGTTGGCTGGATCATCACGGCACAAAACTCAAGGATCGTTTTCAGGTTTCGGCCTATAAACTCATGAACCAGTTGCTCAAAACTATTGATGTGACCCGCGATCTGGATAACCCGTTTGAAATTTTGGAAAAAGTCGCTGCAAATATTCATATTGTTGGGGTAGATTCTGACCTGTTTTTTACACCGGAAGAAAACCGTGACACCTATAAGCAGTTGGCGCAGGTAAAGAATAATGTAACCTACGGTGAAATCAATTCTGTGCACGGCCATGATGCTTTTTTAATCGAATTTGAGCAGTTGGAACAGTTGCTGGCGCCCATTTTTCAAGAGCATGGAGCAAATAAAAAGCTCAAAGTTGTCAAATTTGGCGGAAAATCGCTCGCCAATGGAAAGGGGATTTCCACTGTAGTCCAAATTTTGGAGCAAAAAGTCAATAATAAAGAACGTATGGCCGTGGTGCTTTCCGCCCGCGGCGGCGCTACAGATGAGTTGGAGTCTATTCTCAATCAAGCCCGTGAAGGGGAAGAGTACAAACATCAGCTAAAAGCGTTCAAAGACTATCAGCAAGGCGATTATGAGATGGATCTGAGCGAGGAATTTGACAAATTAGACAGGCTTTTTGAAGGTGTGAGCCTATTGCACGATTATAGTCCGCGTGTTAAGGATGAGGTGCTTTCCTATGGCGAAATCATTTCGGTAAAACTCATTACGCAATTGCTAAAAAACAAAGGAATCAAAGCCCGTTATGCAGATTCCCGTGAACTTATAAAAACAAATGACGTGTATGGCAACGCCCATCCTTTGGATAAAATTTCCAAAGAGAATGTGTTGCGTTATTTTACAAAATACAACGGCGATACCGTAAATATAGTAACCGGTTTTATAGGCTCAAATGCAGATAATCATACGACCACGCTGGGTCGTAACGGCAGCAATTATACCGCGGCGTTGCTGGCCAATTACCTGGATGCTTCAGAACTGCAGAATTATACGCATGTGGATGGGATTTACACCGCAAATCCAGATCTTGTTCCCGATGCGCAGAAGATCACGCAGCTCAGCTTTGGCGAAGCCAATGAATTAGCCAACTTCGGTACGACAATTTTGCACGCCAAAACAATTATTCCACTGTTGGAAAAGAACATCCCGCTGCGCATTCTCAACACGTTCAATGCCGACGATAGCGGCACGCTCATCACCGCGCAGACTGAACAGGAAGGCATAAAATCACTATCGGTGCTTGAAAATATGGCGCTGATCAATCTGGAAGGCCGCGGACTTTTAGGTAAAGCGGGGATTGACGCACGTATTTTTAGGGCGCTGGGCAGTCAGAATATCAGCGTGAGCATTATTTCACAAGGCTCATCAGAGCGCGGGATCGGCTTAGTTGTTGAAGCTGGTGATGCCAACCGCGCGGTGATCGCACTCGAGCAAGAATTTGAAACCGATTTTTACAACCGCGACGTCAACCGAATAGAGGTAATCGATTCGGTGGCGGTGGTAAGCATCATTGGGCAAGATTTGAGCACTTTTCATAAACCGTACAGTGCGCTCATTAAAAATGGTATCGTGCCTTTGCTCTTTAACAATACGATCACCGGGAAAAACGTGAGCGTGGTGCTTAAACACAAGCAACTGCACAAAGCACTCAATGTGATGCACGGCGAGATTTTTGGAGTTGCTAAACGGGTAAACCTAGCGATTTTTGGCCATGGTACGGTAGGCAGCACGCTCATCAATCAGATTCTTACTTCCGCAGAAAAACTAAGCGAACGCAAAGGCATTAAGCTACAGATTTTTGCGGTGGCGAATTCTAAAAAAGTATTGCTTGAGCGTGACGGTATAGATGCCAAATGGCCCGAAAAATTAGCAGAAAATAGCGAAATGGGCGGAGTTGAAGAGGTTATTGCTTTCGCCAAGGCGAACCATCTGGCCAATTTGATTGCGATAGACAATACTGCGAGCACAGATTTTATAAAGAATTACATTGATTTGGTCGAGAACGGTTTTGATCTCGTTTCATCCAATAAAACTGCCAATACCGTAGGGTTTGATTTTTATACACAACTGCGGCAAACGCTGGCCGAAAACCAAAAACGCTACTTGTATGAAACGAACGTAGGCGCAGGGCTGCCGCTTATTGATACAATAAGACTTTTGCACCTTTCCGGTGAAAATATAACGCGTATAAAAGGCGTGTTTTCAGGTTCATTAAGTTACCTTTTTAACGCGTTTTCTGCACAAGACAGGCCGTTTTCTGATGTTTTACAAGAAGCCATTGACCGCAGTTATACAGAACCAGACCCACGCGAAGATCTTTCGGGCAATGATGTAGGGCGCAAATTGCTCATTTTAGCACGTGAACTTGATTTGCACAACGAATTTAGCGATGTGAAGATCGAAAATTTGATTCCGAAATCTTTAGTTGAAGGTGACGTTGAAAACTTTTTGAACCGCTTAGGCGAAATGGATTCTGATTTTGAAAAACGAAAAAAGGAACAGAAAGAAACGCATGTTTTGCGCTACGTAGGCGAACTTTATGGTGATCTCACCCATGAGAATGGTGGCAAACTGGAAGTAAAACTGGTTTCTGTGCCTCAAAATTCGGCAATGGGACAAGTAAAAGGGAGCGATTCTATATTTGAGATCTATACCGAATCGTATGGCGAAAATCCGTTGGTTATTCAAGGCGCCGGCGCAGGTGCCGCGGTGACTGCACGCGGTGTTTTCGGAGATATTTTAAGGCTGGCGGAAAGGGAGTGAGTTTCAGTTTTCAGTTTCAGTGATCAGTTTGTGACCTGCAAGGCGTTGTGCTGAGCTTGTCGAAGTATGTTGTTTTTCCGAGGAACGAGGGGAAATCTCCTTGTAGGTCTGACAAAGGAAGTTGGGAAATCTTGAGTTTATTGCCAATTTAAATGCTTAATTTTAAGAATTAAATACAATGGTCATGATCATAGAGCGTACAGAAGATGAAGTCATTTTTAGACTTCCAGCCGACACAGATATTACTAGCTTGCAGCGTATTTTAGACTATTTAAAATACAAGGAAGCGATCAGCAAAAGTCAAGGCACCGAAGAACAGGCGCAAGAATTGGCACGAGAATCAAAAGTCAGGTGGTGGGAAGAAAACAAGGAAAAATATATTAAGTGAGGCTTGTTGTTGATACCAATATCGTCTTCAGCGCTTTGTTGAATCCAGCTTCGGAAATAGGTGTTTTAATGTTGGATTTAGAGGGCCGATTTGACTTTTATGGTCCTGAACTTTTGCTCGAAGAAATTGAACGCTATTCAGAAAAGCTTGTTCGATACACAAAAATCGATTTTAAGGATTTTTACAGAATCAAAACTTGGATTTTGGATTCGATCAATATTATTGAAGAGGAATTGATTTCAACTGAAAATTGGCAAGATGCATTTCAACTTGTAAAGGTGTTGATGTAAATGACACACCTTTTGTTGCTTTGGCCATGCAATAAAATGTCCGCTGTGGACAGGTGACAAAAAATTGACTCAATCAGTTTACCATAAGAACGAGAAGATAATTCTGAATACCAAAGACGTAATTAGATTAATATAAAAACAGATTTTTCAATTGATCCAGATTATAAAAATCAATTACTTAATAGGAATAGCAATAAAAACAGAAATAATCAATTAGCTTTTCCAAAGTTTCAAACTTTGGAAAAGCTGGCACGTCAATCGATTATTTGTGAATAATAATACCAATAAAAATAAGTAATAATTAGCATGAAAGTACACTTAAACCGTATCAACAGCGACTATCTTTTTGAAGCTAAGGGCTCTTCTGGAATCCCAGTGATGATTGATAACAAAACTGGCGATGAAGTAAAAGGCTCCAGCCCAATGGAATTATTACTCATGGGCGTGGGCGGTTGCAGCGCGATCGATATCATATCAATCCTTAAAAAGCAAAAACTCGAGATTGATTCCTATAAAGTGGAAGTGGAGGGCGATCGTAAGGAAGTTGGCGGAGCCAAACCCTTTAAGGCTATGATGGTAAATGTGTATTTAGAAGGTGAAATTCCGCCAGAAAAAGCATTGCGCGCGGCAAAGCTGAGCTTTGAGAAATACTGTTCAGTTTCCATTACCATGCAGGCGGGCGTTGATATTTCGTATTTCATTTTCCTGAATGGGAATAAATTAGGTTAACAACTAAACCTAACAGGTTTTTAAAACCTGTTAGGTTTTCGGCAACAATAACAATAATTATAACAATAAAAATAGTAATACAAGAATGAGTAAGCATTTTGAAACCGAAGCGATACGCACACAAATAAACCGAACCGAATTTTTAGAGCATTCCATGCCGATGTATTTAACGTCGAGTTTTGTTTTTGAAGATGCCGAAGATATGCGGGCTTCGTTTTCTGAAGAGAAGGATCGCAATATTTACAGCCGTTTTACCAATCCCAATACCACCGAATTTGTAGATAAAATCTGCAAAATGGAAGGTGCCGAGGCCGGTTATGCATTTGCCACCGGAATGGCTGCCGTGTTTTCGACTTTTGCAGCTTTGCTCAATAGTGGAGATCATATTGTTTCGGCACGTTCAGTTTTTGGCTCTACGCATTCGTTGTTTACTAAATTTCTTCCCAAATGGAATATCAACACTTCCTATTTTAAAGTAGATGAAGTAGATATCTTGGAAAGTCTCATCACACCTTCGACCAAAATACTTTATGTAGAATCGCCCACCAATCCCGCAGTAGACGTGCTGGATCTTGAATATCTGGGTAAAATCGCTAAAAAGCACAACTTGATTTACGTTGTAGATAACTGTTTTGCAACGCCTTATTTACAACAGCCCATAAAATTTGGTGCCGACTTGGTGATCCATTCTGCTACCAAAATGATTGATGGTCAGGGCCGCGTGTTGGGTGGCGTAACTGTGGGAAAGGCCGATTTGATGCGTGAGATTTATCTTTTTGCGCGCAATACTGGTCCGGCGTTATCGCCCTTCAATGCTTGGGTACTTTCCAAAAGCCTGGAAACATTGGCCGTTAGAGCTGAAAAACACTGCGAAAATGCCGTAAAAGTAGCTGAGTTCCTTGAAAATCACGAGAAAATCAATATGGTGAAATACCCTTTTTTAAAATCGCATCCACAATATGAAGTGGCTAAAAAACAAATGCGCTTGGGAGGGAATGTTGTGGCTTTTGAAGTCAAAGGAGGTATCGATGCTGGAAGGAAATTCCTTAATTCCATAAAAATGTGTTCATTGTCGGCCAACTTAGGCGATACGCGCACAATCGTAACGCACCCAGCTTCTACCACGCACAGCAAACTGAGCGAAGAAGACCGCAATGAAGTCGGGATTACTGATGGGCTGGTTCGTATTTCGGTAGGTTTGGAGCATGTGGATGATGTGATTTCAGATCTTGAGCAGGCTTTGAATAATGACGATCTTCGTTTTTAACCTGCAAGGTATTTCCGCTTTTTCGCGGATTCCTTGTAGGTTTATATTAAACTCTTTATTCAAGGATTTTTTGTAAATTGTTTAAAATTGAAATTATGATTGACTTCAAAAAATATATCGAAATTAATCCAAATGTACGTTTTGGAAAACCTGTGATTATAGGAACCAGGATTTCTGTATATGATGTTTTGGGATGGATGGCTCGCGGTATGTCTTTTGAAGATATAATCTACGATTTTCCAGAACTTTCTAAAGAACAGATTCAAGCCTGTTTGGCATATGCGGCCAGTAGAGAGAAAAACACTATAGTTCTCAGTTCTTGAGACTTATTTTTGATCAAAATATCTCATTTAGGGTAGTTCCCAAAATACAAGGTGTCTTGCCGAATGCAATTCATGTTAGAGCCCTAAACTTAGAGAATACAGAGGACGGAAGTATTTGGAATTATGCCAAGGACAATGGTGACGCCATTATTACTTTTGATCAGGATTTCTCTGAACTTGCACTATTGCGTGGCACACCTCCAAAGATTATATGGTTACGTATAGGCAATTCCACTAATGACGAAATTGCAGATTTTTTAAAAGCCAATCTGATTATTATTGAATCCTTTCTGAACGACAGTTATTATTTGGATTTGGATTATTTAGAACTTTATTAGATAAATGCTTTCCAAAAAAACAAAATACGGCATTAAGGCCATCAGTTATATCGCACGTCAAAAATGCGGTAGTGAGCCGGTGCAAATAGGTGCCATCGCAAAGAGCGAGAATATATCTCATAAATATCTGGAAAGTATCATGCTTACCTTAAAAAAAGCTGGATTTTTAGGTAGCCGAAAAGGTAAGGGCGGCGGGTATTACTTGCGGCGCGAGGCTAAAGATATAAAGATGGTTGAAATCATGCGCACGCTTGAGGGTCCCGTTGCCATGCTTCCCTGCGTAAGCCTTAATTATTACGAACGCTGTGCAGATTGCCCAGAAGAAGAAGAATGTTCCGTTTATAGTTTGATGATTCAGGTGCGGGACAATACATTAAAGATACTGAACAACAATACCCTTGCCGACATTATAAATAAGTAGAACTCTCTTTTTTACTGAAATCGGCTGTCGGCACTTCCCAATGATTCCATCGGCACATAAATTGGTCAGCAAGATAAAGTGGGTTAACTTCGCTTTTTTTATAAAGGATGCTTGTGTGAAAACAGTACAGCTACCTACGAACTACACACCCAAACCACAAATGGCCGAAAAAAAAGTAAGTATCCTTACCGCGTTTAAAACCATCATCTGGCCACGGCGCAGGCTTGTTTTTATAGGTCTTTTTCTGATAGTGATCAGCAAAGCGGCCAGTTTTGTTGCGCCCCTGTCGCTCACGCACCTGATGGACGATATCATCCCTAACAAAAACATTCCACGTCTTAAAATTTTGGTTCTGGTGGTTGCCATAGCCATTTTCGTTCAGGCGGTGACCTCTTTTTTGCTTACCAAAATATTGAGCGTCCAGGCACAATTCCTGATTTCCGAACTCCGGGCACAGGTTCAGAAGAAGGTGCTTTCGCTGCCCATCCGTTTTTTTGACAATGCAAAATCTGGCGCACTCGTCTCGCGCATCATGAATGATGTGGAGGGCGTGCGAAATCTCATAGGCACGGGTCTAGTTGAGCTTGTGGGCGGTTCTATTACCGCGGTGGTATCCCTCGTTTTATTGTTGCGGATCAGTTGGCAATTGACAGTATTTACCATGATCCCTCTAGTGATTTTTGCTTTTGTGGCGTTAAAGGCCTTCAAGATCATACGCCCCATATTCAGGAACCGCAGCAAGATCAACGCTGAGGTTACCGGGAGGCTCACCGAGACCCTGGGAGGCATTCGTGTGATCAAAGGTTTTAATGCAGAGGAACAGGAAAACCGTGTGTTTGAGTCCGGGGTTGAAAAACTGTTTCAAAATGTCAAAAAAAGCCTTACCGCGACCGCTTTTATGACCAGTTCGTCTACTTTTTTGCTCGGGGTTGCTACTGCCGGCATTATAGGTTTTGGTGGTTATAAGATCATTGATGGACAGCTCACCGTGGGCGAATATCTTCAATTCACCTTCCTTTTGGCCCTTATGGTCGCGCCCATTGTCCAGATGAGCAATATAGGCAGCCAGATCACCGAAGCACTTGCAGGTCTCGACCGTACTGAAGACCTTATGAACCTGACGCCGGAAGCGGATGAAGAGAAAAGAACCATCGTGTTAGAAGACGTAAAAGGCACAATGGTTTTTGATAATGTTTCCTTTGCGTATGAAGAGGGTAAAGAGGTCTTGCACAATATCAGTTTTAAAGTTCACCCTGGAGCTGTGGTCGCCCTGGTAGGGAGTTCGGGTTCTGGTAAATCCACCATTGCAGGGCTTGCGGCGACCTTCTTAAATCCACAATCGGGAACGATCAACATTGACGGTCAGGATTTGTCTAAGGTAAACCTTAATAGTTACCGTAAGCACCTTGGGGTGGTGCTGCAGGATGACTTTCTCTTTGAGGGCAGTATAAGGGAAAATATACTGTTCCCGAGGCCTAATGCTTCCGAAGAAGAATTACAGGGAGCCGTAAATGCTGCTTACGTTAACGAATTTACAGACCGTTTTGATGAGGGGCTCGATACCCTGATCGGAGAGCGTGGGATCAAACTTTCCGGTGGGCAGCGGCAGCGTATCGCTATTGCCCGGGCAGTTCTGGCAGACCCCAAGATCCTTATTCTGGATGAGGCAACCTCCAATCTGGACACTGAAAGCGAAGCATTGATCCAGAAAAGCCTGGCCACCCTCACCCAGGGCCGTACTACTTTTGTGATTGCTCACCGGTTAAGCACGATCAGAAAGGCAGATCAGATTTTGGTTGTAGAAAATGGAAGAATTGCCGAACGTGGAACGCATGACGAACTAATTACAAGGGAAGGGCGTTATTTTAACCTCTTTACCTATCAGGCTCGTATTTAAAGAGATGGGCTTGTGAGCATGCCAGCTTAAAAGTTAGGGAATACCTTTAAACAATACATTGGAAAATAAATAGATATGTGTTGCCGATTCTTTAGCTTTCATATCAATAATCCTGCAATTCCATAATTTTTATAAATTTTGTTCCCAAAACATTGTTTAGGTCGGAAGCACATTTTACATTTGCTTTAAATCCTAGTAATCCGATAGGATTTAAAATAATTGAAATTAAACCTTCGGGTATTATGATAATAGATCAAGTACTTACCGCCAGAGAAAACAAGGAAAGAGCCACTTACGAAAGGGACGCCAACTCAGAAAAGCCATTGCGAAGCGTGGCAAAAACTATTAGCTGGCGCATTGTGGGCACCGTGGATACTGTTTTTATATCTTGGATGGTAACCGGCGCACTTTCACTTGCCTTTAGCATTGGCGCGATAGAGTTGGTGACAAAAATGGTACTTTACTTTTTTCATGAACGTATTTGGAACACCATAAAATGGGGCAGATAATGAAGTTTACAAAAGAAAACATCAAGCAGTTTAACAAAAGCCTAAGCAAGCAAAATCCGTTGGATATCGCTATTTGGGCTATTGAAAACGCTAAAAATCCGGTGGTAACGACCAATTTTCGACCTTACGAAGCGGCAATTTTGTTCGCTTCCGCGAAAGCGAAAGCAGCTATACCGGTAATCTGGTGCGATACAGGCTACAACACGCCAAATACTTATCGCCACGCAGAGGAAGTAATTCAATTATTAGATCTTAATATTGATTTATATGTTCCCCGGCAGACCGCCGCTCACCGCGATGTGGTCATGGGTATTCCCGGTATTGATGACGAGCGCCACCAGTTATTTACAGAGCAGGTAAAGCTAGAACCGTTCAAAAGAGCCATGGCAGCGCACAAACCAGACGTTTGGTTTACCAACTTGCGTAAGGGGCAGACCGCGCACCGCGATAATCTTGATATTTTGAGCCTAAGCGCCGACGGTGTTTTAAAAGTGAGTCCGTTTTACTATTACAGCGACGAGGAACTCGACGTTTTTCTAACCGAAAATAACCTCCCAAACGAGCATAAATATTTTGATCCCACAAAGGTGTTGGAAAACAGGGAATGTGGCCTGCACGTTTAAAAACCAAGAATGATGAGTACTATTTTAAAGCCAAATGCCCTAGAAAGCGAGGCAATTTATATTTTTCGGGAAGTGGTTGCGCAGTTTGAAAATCCTGTGCTCCTATTTTCCGGCGGAAAGGACAGTATTACGCTTGTACGGCTTGCGCAAAAAGCGTTTTACCCCGCACCAATTCCGTTTCCTCTATTGCATGTGGATACGGGGCATAATTTTCCCGAAACCATTGCTTTTCGCGATAAATTGGTTGAAGAGCTAGGTTTGACTCTTATTGTGCGCCATGTGCAGGATGCCATTGATGAAGGAAAGGTGACCGAAGAAACCGGAAAATATTCCAGTCGCAATATATTACAAACCACCACGCTTCTCGATGCTATTGAAGAATTTAAATTTGATGCTTGTATCGGCGGTGCCCGCCGTGATGAAGAGAAAGCACGTGCCAAAGAACGTATTTTTTCGGTTAGAGATGATTTTGGGCAGTGGGATGAAAAAAACCAGCGTCCAGAGCTTTTTGATCTTTTGAACGGAAAAATAGAGCACGGTCAGAATGTACGCGTGTTTCCGATTTCCAATTGGACGGAACTGGATGTTTGGAACTATATCCATACGGAAAAAATAGAAATTCCATCTATCTACTTTTCGCATCCGCGGAAGACATTCGTACGTGATGGTTTGATCTGGAGCGCTTCAGAATATGTGTACAAAGAAGAAGATGAAAAAGTGCTGGAGCGCATTGTGCGTTTCCGTACAGTAGGGGATATGACCTGTACCGCGGCGGTAGAATCTGAGGCCGAAACCATCCTGCAGATTGTAGAAGAGATCAAACTTTCCACCATTTCAGAACGTGGCGCCCGTATTGATGATAAGCGTTCAGAAGCTGCTATGGAAAAGCGCAAACAGCAGGGGTACTTTTAGATTCCCCCTAACCCCCTGAGGGGGAATGGAAAATAGATAAAGATTACGAATAGTAATAACGCAATTTTAAATGAATACCAATAATTCAAAAAACGTAAATTCAACTCCCCCTTCGGGGGCTGGGGGAATGGACGTTTTAAAGATAGCAACAGCAGGCAGTGTAGACGACGGTAAAAGCACCTTGATAGGACGCTTGCTTTATGATACGCAATCGCTTACCGATGATAAGTTGGAAGCCATAGAGCGTAATAGTAAGAGAAAGGGTTTCGATTATCTAGATTTTTCGTTGGCTACAGACGGTTTGGTTGCTGAGCGCGAACAGGGGATTACCATTGATGTGGCCCATATTTATTTTTCGACTAAAAAGCGCAGTTATATCATCGCAGATACTCCCGGCCATGTCGAATATACACGGAATATGGTCACCGGTGCATCAAATGCGCAAGCGTCTATTATTTTAATCGATGCGCGTAAAGGAGTAATTGAACAGACTTACAGGCACTTTTTTATCAACAATTTATTACGTGTAAAACATATAATCGTAGCGGTAAACAAAATGGATTTGGTGGGTTATGACCAGTCCGTTTTTGAGAGTATAAAAGCCGATTTTGAGGCCTTAAACGCTAAAAGTAGCTATGCCGATCAAGAAATTACTTATGTGCCTATTAGTGCATTGAAAGGGGATAATGTGGCGGAAAATTCAAAAGAAATGCCATGGTATTCTGGACAAAATGTGCTGGCACATCTAGAACAGTTGCAGCCCGAGGTGCAGCACGACAGTGCAATGCGTTTTCCGGTGCAAACTGTTATTCGGCCTAAAAAAGATGAATTTCACGATTACCGCGGCTACGCCGGAAAAATTTATGGAAATAGCCTGAAAGTAGGCGATTCCATCACTGTTTTACCATCGCTGACACAATCTAAAATTAAGGGTATCCACTTTTTTGATAAAGAATACCATGAAGCGGTTGCAGGGAGTTCGGTCACGCTCACGCTTGAAGATGATATCAATGTTGCCCGAGGCGATATGTTTGTAAAATCTGACGAAGTGCCACAGAGCAGTAAAGAATTGCTGGCTTCTATTTGCTGGATGGATGCTAAAACTTTAGTTCCCGGAAGCAAATATGAAATACAGCACAACAGCAACCGGATTCTAGCGAAAATTGACAATATTATAGGCGTTGTCGCCACAGATTTTTCAGGTGATAAAACAGATGCCAGTCAGCTTACGATAAATGAAATAGGCCAAGTGCGCTTAAAATTGAGCAGACCTTTATTTCATGATTCATATGAAAAAAACAAAGCTTCCGGTTCATTTATATTGATAGACACGCAGAGCAATACCACCGCGGGGGTTGGATTTATCAATTAAAGTCAAGACCTGACAGGTTTTTAAAACCTGTCAGGTCTACAGGATCCCAACATCAATTTTCCGAAAGGAAAAAAGAATAAATAGTAATACGAATACCAATAAAAATAAGCCATGCAAAGCTTCAGAACCGAAATAGAAAATCTAGTTGTAGAAAAAGATATCCTCGAGCTGGAAAAAAAAATTCACCTTTTTAAGGAAGGAAAGATAGATGAAGAGCGTTTCCGTAGCCTGCGCCTGGCGCGCGGCGTTTATGGGCAGCGGCAGGATGGCGTGCAGATGATACGTATTAAATTGCCGTACGGGAAAGTAACCGGCGACCAATTGCTGCGTATCGCCGATGTTTCCGATGAATATTCAACTGGTAAATTGCATATTACCACGCGTCAGGATATTCAGATTCACTATGTGAACTTGGACCGTACTCCAGAGCTTTGGGCGCAGTTGGAAAAAGACGACGTGACCATGCGCGAAGCTTGTGGGAACACGGTGCGGAATATTACTGCAAGTGAGACTGCGGGTATTGATCCCGATGAACCGTTTGACGTTTCACCTTACGCGCATGCGACTTTTCAGTTTTTCCTGCGGAATCCTATCTGCCAAGAAATGGGCAGGAAGTTTAAGATTTCTTTCTCGGCAACGGCAGATGATACGGCGCTTTCCTTTATGCACGATCTGGGTTTCATTGCAAAAATCAAGGATGGTAAACGTGGTTTTCAGGTGATGCTGGGCGGAGGTCTTGGTTCGCAGCCACGCCAGGCCGACTTGCTATATGAATTTATGCCCGAAGATCAATTGATCCCAACGGTAGAAGGCGTGCTGCGTATTTTTGACCGTTTGGGCGAGCGAGCCAAACGCCTAAAAGCGCGAATGAAATATCTCATTAAAGATCTGGGCAAAGATGAATTTATGGAACTTGTCAATCAAGAGCGCAAAGCTCTATCGTACAAAACCTATCCCATAAATGTAGAAGCATATGAATCTAAAATAGGATTGCCAAATGCAGGTGCTCCCGAAGTTACTATTGAAGACGAAAAAGCGTTCGAAGCTTGGAAAAACACTAATGTATTTCCTCAGAAGCAAAAAGGGCTATTTGCCATTGGAATCAAAACCAAATTAGGTGATTTTTCAACCGAAAAGGCGAGAAAATTGGCTGTTTTGATCAAAAAATATGCAGCAAACGAACTCCGACTTTCGCTTCGCCAGAATATTTTATTGCGTCATATACCAGAATCTTCGCTTCGCTTTTTCTATACCGAACTGGATAAATTGGGCTTTGCCAATCCTGGCTACAATACCACGGTAGATATTACCGCCTGCCCGGGTACGGATACATGTAACTTGGGTATTGCCAGTAGCACGGGCATCGCCGATGTTCTCGAACAAACCTTACTTAAAGAATATCCCGAGTATATCAATAATAAGAAAATTACCATAAAAATAAGCGGCTGTATGAACGCTTGCGGGCAGCATAATATGGCAAATATCGGTTTTCAAGGGATGAGCATTCGCACACCCGAAAAACTGGTCGCACCAGCAGTTCAGGTGCTTTTGGGAGGTGGGGTTCTTGGTAACGGTCAGGGGCGTTTTGCTGATAAAGTAATCAAAATGCCAAGTAAGCGTGGACCACAGGCATTGCGTAATATCTTAGATGATTTTGCTCAAAACGCAGAAGGAAAGGATTTTCTTTCCTATTATGATGCACAAGGTCAAAAGTACTTTTACGACATTCTAAAACCCCTTTCGGCAACCGATAATCTGGAATCATCGGACTTTGTAGATTGGGGAAATACAGAGAAATACGTACAAGAAGTGGGCATTGGCGAGTGCGCTGGCGTGGTGATTGATCTGGTGCAAACGCTTTTGCTTGAAGCCAAGGAAAAACTCGCGCTTTCCATAGATTCTTTTGAGCAGCAAAAATGGGCAGATAGCATTTACAACACCTATACAGGGCTTGTAAATGGCGCTAAAGCCTTGCTTCTTTCAGAAGATATCAGCACCAATACGCAGGCTAACATTATAGCTGAATTTGATAAAGCCTTCGGCGAAAATACCTTTGTAACAGGTGATAAACCCTTCTCTGAACTCATTTATCAAATCAAGGAAAATGAACCTACAAAAGATTTCGCGGAAGCGTATTTGGAAGAAGCCAATATCTTTTTTAACCGTGTGGATACGTACAGAAAAAACCAACTGAGCCATGCCAACTAAAATAGCAAAACTTACTGTAGTAGGCGCAGGCCCTGGCGATGCTGAATTGATAACCCTTAAGGCGGTTAAGGCACTGCAAAGTGCAGACGTGGTGCTTTATGATGCGCTGGTTAATCCAGAACTTTTAGACTATGCCAAAGATGCCGAACTCATTTTTGTGGGCAAACGCAAGGGCTGTTATGCCTATCAACAGGAACAGATCAATGACCTGATCGTGAGCCGGGCGCATTCGCACGGTCACGTGGTTCGATTAAAAGGCGGTGATCCTTTTATTTTTGGCCGTGGCGCCGAAGAAATGGAGACCGCTGCCACGAAAGGAATCGAGGTCGCAATGGTGCCGGGGATTTCCTCATCGTTTGCGGTGCCGGCCTATCAAAATATTCCGTTGACTAAAAGAGGAAGTTCAGAGAGCTTTTGGGTGATTACAGGAACGACCAAAGAACATAAAATTTCGGGTGATGTTGCGCTGGCCGTACAATCTACTGCTACCGTGGTTATTCTTATGGGAATGAGTAAACTGGGTGAGATCTGTGATTTATTCCGCGAAAGCGGAAAAAATGACACTGCGATTGCCATAATTCAGAATGGAACAACTATTGATGAAAAGATAGGCGTAGGAACAATTGATTCCATTGAAGAGATCGTTGCTGAAAATGAGCTGTCCAATCCCGCGATCATTATCATAGGTGACGTGGTCAACCACAGGCAACAGTTGGCAACTATTCAACAACAGTTCGCAGAAAAAGTAGCATGATGATAGGCGAAGAACGCAATACCTTATATCCGGTTTTTTTAAAAGTACGCAACCTGCAGATCCTTATCGTGGGCGGTGGGAATGTGGCTTTGGAAAAACTCACTTTTTTACTGAAATCAAGCCCCGATGCGCAGGTAGAATTGGTTTCCCCTTTTTTTAGGGAAGAAACCATTGCACTTGCTACGCGGCACAAGGTGAAAATGACGAAAAAGAAATATAAACCCAGCATGCTGAAAAAACGGCATATTGTGATCGCCACAACCGATAGTCCCAAAGTGAACAAACGGGTCTATAAGGGAGCCAGAAAGCGCTTTGTGTTAGCTAATATTGCCGATGTACCGGAGCTTTGCGATTTTTACATGGGCGGTATCGTGACCAAAGGACATGTGAAGATCGCGATTTCCACAAATGGCCAATCGCCCACAACGGCCAAACGTCTACGTCAGTTTTTTGAGGAGGTAATCCCGGAAGATATAGACGATATGGTAAAAAACATCAACGAATATCGAAAAACGATTAAAGGTAATTTTGAGCAGAAAGTGGAGCAACTGAATGAATTTACTAAGGGACTTGTAGCTCCCCTAACTCCCAAAGGTGGAACTCCAAACGCGCACGATAATGTAGATAAAGCTTTGGAAATACAGAATGAGAATTATAAAAAATAAAGTGTAATCAAAAAAAAACTTAGCCTCCCCTCCCTTTGGGAAGGGAACTGAGGGGAAGGGAATTATGATAAAAACAGATATATTAATAATAGGAGCAGGGCCCACGGGGCTATTTACGGTATTTGAAGCAGGATTACTGAAGTTAAAATGCCATATCATTGACGCGCTGGCAGAACCTGGGGGCCAACTTGCCGAAATCTATCCCAAAAAGCCCATTTATGATATTCCTGGGTTTCCGGAAGTGCTTGCGGGCGATCTTGTAAATAACCTTATGGAACAGGGCAAACAGTTTCAACCCGGTTTTACGCTGGGCGAACGTGCGCAGACCATTGAAAAGCAAGAGGACGGTAGTTTTATCGTGACCACAAATAAAGGGACGCAGCACCAAGCCCCCGTAGTCGCAATTGCTGGTGGTTTGGGGAGTTTTGAACCGCGAAAGCCGCCCATTCCCAATATCAACAAATTTGAGGATAAAGGAGTGGCCTATATGATCAAAGATCCTGAAGTTTATCGGGATAAAAAAGTAGTGATTGCCGGTGGTGGTGATTCTGCTTTGGACTGGTCAATATTTCTTGCAAATATCGCCGAAGAGGTAACGTTGATTCATCGTAGAAATGAATTCCGCGGAGCGCTGGATTCGGTTGAGAAAGTACGCGAACTCAAATTGCTGGGCAAAATCAGCTTGATTACTCCCGCTGAAGTTGTGGGTCTGGCTGGGGAAGATCAACTGGACGCCATTATAGTGCAACAGAATGAGGAGGAATTCAGCGTAGAAGCTGATGCTTTTATCCCATTATTTGGGCTTTCGCCAAAACTGGGCCCCATTGCAGGCTGGGGATTGGAAATTGAGAAAAATGCCATAAAAGTGGACAATACGCTCGATTATCAGACCAATATACCCGGTATTTTTGCTATTGGCGATGTAAATACCTATCCCGGTAAATTGAAATTGATTCTTTGTGGTTTTCATGAAGCAACGATGATGTGCCAGGCCGCGTTTCAAATCATTAATCCAGGTAAGCGCTATGTTATGAAATATACCACTGTTTCTGGAGTAGACGGTTTTGATGGTACGCGTAAGGAGGCAGAGAAAGCTGTAGTGCAGAGTATAGAATAGATCTTTAGTGCCTAAATTAAAAGCTCAGGTTCTATAGTTAGGAGCCTGACTTTTATTTGTTTTACTGGCTTTATAGGCTTTGATCAGTTCTTCTATTGAATGAATGCTCAATGGTTTGACAAGGTAATGAATCACGCGTTTGTATTTTTTTGCTTTTTCTAAATCCAGTCCGCTAGTGCTAGAGGTTACAATGATCACTTTAGCATCTGTTTTGTACTTTTCCATCTTTTCAAGAAATGTCCAACCGTTTATTTCTGGCATGTTCAGATCAAGCAGTATAAGCTGTGGTTTTCTGGTTTCAAGTTCCTCAAGTGCTTGTAAAGGATTTATAAAATCATTTACTTTCTTTCCTATACCAGAAACACTTACTAATTTTTTGTTGATAAAATTTGTGATTTTCTGATCATCTACCAGAAAAATATCCAGTTTTTGTACTGCTTTTTCCAAAATTATTATCATTCAACTGAAAGTTTGTCTATTTCCCCAGCACTCATCTCGATGATTTCTTTTAAAGTGTGGTCCAGATCTTGAGCAGATTCTTTAAGAAAACCAAGTACATCATCTTGTAATTCTTCTGGGCTCAAATGATCTGCAATTTCCACAAGTCCCAGGATTCTGCTTAAAGGTTCACGCACATTGTGCGCGTTCATTTTTGATATTTCTAGGAGTTTTTTGTTCTTGCCCCTGATTTCTTTAGTACGTGCCGCTATTATGGCCTTTTTATTGTCTAAAATCCGATTGATCTCTATATTTTTTTTCTCAATGAGAAAAAGCGCTTCTTTTAGATTTTTGTTTTTATGTTCTAATTCATTTTTAAATTGAAGCTCTTTAAATTTTGTGGTTACTGCATCTACCAGTAGGTGTAACATTTCAATATCGCCGCTTACAAACCTTTTAGAATCATCTGCGAGTATTGAAGTACACACATTTAAGTCATTATATTGAAAGTGCCACCCCCATAATAAAGGGTGAAGTTCACTATCTACATTTGTTAGTTTATCAAAAAGGGAGTCTTTTAACGCTGTACAAAATGGAATTTGTTTTGTTAAAAGCTCGTGCTCATAATTATGAAGATAATCTTTACCTTCTTCATGAATGGCCCTTTCTGGTATAAATGTAAAAACATGTATGCCTTCTTTTTGGTTTAGGGCTATTCTGAAAATTTTATAGTCAAATAAATATTTTGATTTTTTATGTATTATGGCGATTAGGGTCTCAATATCTTCCGCCTTGCTGATACTGGTTGAAAATTTTGAGAAGGCCTGGTAGGTTATTCTATATTTTGCTGAAGAAATTTCCATCCTTTAGACTACTCGTGTGCTTCCAGAAACTCACTGTCTATCTTTATTCCAGATAAATGGGCGATGGTGTTTAGCATATTGGCGAGATCGGCCTGAGCCATAAGTTCCTGCACTTCCTGCTCGTCAAAACCTGCGTCGTATAGTTTTTGAAAATCTTCATCGGTAATCTGTTCGGGATACAGCGCAGCTTTGGTGACAATTCTTATTGCGCTACGGTAACTCTCTGGTATAAGTGGGGAGTCAAGATTTTCTGTAACCTTAAAATATTCATTAGTTCTGATCATCTGGCTCATACTGTTAGCAAATATTCCATGTGCTTCTGTACAGTATTTACAGCCTCTCTCCCTTGAAGTGTTAAAGAGTATCAATTGTTTAAGTATGTGAGGTACCTCACCCTCCATCAGGGTAGATTTCAACTTAGCCCAGTTGCCTGCCAAAAGTGTGGCATTGTTTCCCTGACATTTAAACCAGTTAAGCACAAAGGGTAATTGTAATGTTTTTTAGTGTCATCATAGATTTCTCTTACCTTGTGTGAGGCGTTCTCGTATTCAACATATTTAAAACGGGCTATTTGAACTTTTTCAGAAATACTTTTAGAGATCAGCATACGTACTGTTTTATAAAGCGTTTGAGGGGTGTAAACATATAGGAAATTTTGATAATATCAACACTTAAATCTGATAACGATCATTTTTGTTTCATTTAAGCTGTCTTTTGTGTATTTAATCGTAGTTATCAAAATTTGCACGGAATTGTTTAAATTCCTTAAAGCTGGGTTGATAAAAATTATTGTAACTTTTCTTGCTTTTATAAATTGTGTTTTACAATCTTTGTTATAATTAGTTCATTGCATATTGAATTAGGTTATCAAGAAAGGCAGAGGGATTAGACCCGCTGAAGCCTTAGCAACCCTTTAAACTTTTTAGAGAAGGTGCTACATTCTACCCATATATCGCTTAATTTTAAAGTGGGATAGATAACATAAACCCAGTCTTCTGGTTTTTTCTGTTAACTTTTTTCGTTTTTTAATTTAAAGCAACCCTGCTCATTTTGTTTGAGGTCAAGCTTTAGAACATTTGTATAATTGTTTAGAAAATAAAATATGAGTTCATTACAAGAGGCTTTAGAGCAACGTATCCTAATTCTTGACGGCGCGATGGGTACCATGTTACAGCGCTATAAATTTCAGGAAGCAGATTTCCGCGGTGAGCGCTTTAAAGATTGGCCATCTTCTGTGCAGGGCAATAACGATTTGCTTTCGCTCACACAGCCCGATGCCATTGCCGAAGTACATCGCAAATATTTTGAAGCGGGCGCAGACATTGTGGAGACCAATACCTTTTCTGGTACTACAATCGCTATGGCAGATTATGGTATGGAAAAGCTTGTCTATGACCTCAATTATGAAAGTGCCAAAATAGCGAGGCAAGTGGCCGATGAATTTACCAAAAAAGAGCCCCATAAACCTCGATTTGTTGCTGGAGCGATGGGCCCCACAAATAAAACCGCCAGCATGTCACCAGACGTGAACGATCCCGGTTACCGGGCAATCACTTTTGATCAACTCCGCAAGGCATATAGACAACAGGCCGAAGCGCTCTTGGATGGCGGGGTTGATATTTTACTGGTGGAAACAATTTTTGATACGCTCAACGCGAAAGCGGCTCTTTTTGCAATTGATGAGCTAAAGGAGGAGCGCGGTATAGATGTGCCCGTTATGGTGAGCGGCACCATTACAGATGCTTCCGGAAGAACGCTATCTGGCCAGACCGCCGAAGCTTTTTTAATTTCCATAGGGCATTTGCCGTTGTTATCTGTGGGTTTTAACTGCGCGCTGGGCGCCGAGCAGCTTACGCCTTATCTGGAGATCGTATCCAAAAGAGCGCAATGCGGCATTTCGGCCTATCCCAATGCCGGTCTTCCCAATGCTTTTGGAGAATATGACCAGAGTCCGCTAGAAATGGCAAGACAGGTTAGGGAATATCTTGAAAAAGGACTTATAAATATCATAGGTGGATGTTGCGGTACCACACCAGAACATATCAGCGCTATTGCCGCTGTCGCGAAAGAATTCAAGCCACGACGAATTCCTGTTTTTGCTTGAAAAAAGCCGTTTTTTAAGAGAAAAGAGAAAAGTGAACAGTGAAAAGTTGAAGCTGGATGCTGGAAAGAGAAAGGATGAATGAAGGTAAAAGTAACCTGCAAGGCGGTGCACTGAGCTTGTCGAAGTGTGTCGCCGCAGGCCTCCTTGTAGGTTTGAGCCAAGTTTATCAATTCTGTAAAAGTGAACAGTGAAAAGAGAAATAAATGATCTTGAACATTAACAACTGCAACTGAACACAAAATACTAAAACTGCCTACTGCGACTGAAAAGGTGGCTGAGTGAATTTCTTGGAGCCCAAGCGGAAAGGAATTTGTATCGAAGCCCCGGTAAATGTAAGTGAACAAAACAGTGAACAGTGAGAAATAATAAGAACAATAATAATAATAGCAATAGCAATAACCATTCATGAAAGATCCCGACGAGCAGCGTACGCAAAATATTCCACAGCTTACCCTTAGCGGTCTAGAGCCCCTTATTGTAACTCCGCAAAGTAATTTTATTAATGTTGGCGAGCGCACCAATGTGGCTGGATCGCGCATGTTCTTACGATTGATCAAGGAAGAGAAATTTGATGAGGCACTAGCTGTTGCGCGTCATCAGGTTGAAGGTGGAGCTCAGGTCATCGATGTCAATTTTGACGATGGTCTGATTGATGGAAAAAAATCCATGGTTAGGTTTTTAAACCTTATCGCGGCCGAGCCAGATATTGCGCGCGTGCCCCTTATGATAGACAGCTCAAAATGGGAAATTATCGAGGCCGGTTTACAAGTGGTGCAGGGTAAATCTGTGGTGAACAGCATTAGTCTCAAGGAAGGGGAAAAAGAGTTTATTGACCATGCTAAAAAGATAAAGCGCTACGGCGCCGCCGTAATTGTTATGGCTTTTGATGAAAATGGGCAAGCAGATAACTTTGATAGGCGGATAGAAATTGCAACGCGCAGTTATGATATTTTGGTAAATACAGTAAAATTTCCGCCACAGGACATTATTTTCGACCTCAATATTTTTCCCGTGGCCACGGGAATGGACGAACATAATAACAATGCAGTAGATTTTATAGAAGCCACCACATGGGTGCGCAAAAACCTGCCTTACACTAGTGTGAGCGGTGGCGTTAGCAATGTTTCCTTTAGCTTTAGGGGGAATGATAAAGTACGGGAGGCAATGCATTCGGTCTTTTTGTACCACGCCATAAAAGCGGGCATGAATATGGGTATTGTAAACCCTGCCATGCTTGAGATTTACGATGACATTCCGCAGGAATTGCTGGAGCATGTAGAAGATGTGATCCTTAACCGCCGAGATGATGCAACCGAGCGTCTGCTAGAACTCGCCGAAACCGTAAAAGGGAAAAATAAGGAAAAAGAGGTAGATCTTGCCTGGCGGGAAGAGCCGCTACAGGCAAGGATCACAAGAGCGCTGGTAAAAGGTATTGATGAGTATATTTTAGAAGACATCGAGCAGGCGCGACAAGAGGCACCGGCTCCCATAGAAGTGATCGAAGGGCATCTCATGACGGGCATGAATGTGGTGGGAGACCTTTTTGGAAGTGGTAAAATGTTTCTGCCCCAAGTGGTAAAAAGTGCGCGGGTAATGAAAAAGGCGGTTGCTTACCTGCTGCCATACATTGAGGAAGAAAAATTAAAAAATCCGCCAAAAGAGGATGAGGTCGTTAAATCAAACAAGATTTTAATGGCCACGGTCAAAGGAGATGTACATGACATTGGCAAAAATATTGTGAGCGTCGTGCTGGCCTGTAACAATTATGAGATCGTAGATCTGGGGGTTATGGTTGCGCCAGAAAAGATAATCGCTGCCGCGAAAGAAAACAATGTGGATATCATAGGCCTGAGTGGTCTGATCACGCCATCACTAGATGAAATGGTCTTTTTGGCCAAAGAGATGAAACGTCAGGACTTTACCGTGCCCCTTTTAATTGGCGGCGCTACGACCAGCAAGGCGCACACTGCTGTAAAGATAGATCCCGAATACCAGCACGCGGTGGTCCATGTAAATGATGCCTCGCGCGCGGTAACGGTGGTGGGCGATTTGCTCAATCCTGCTTCGGCAACAAAATATATGGCTGGCATTAAAGAAGATTATTCAATTTTTAGGGATAAGTTTTTGAGCCGCGGCCGTAAAAAGGAATACTTGAGCCTAGCTGATGCCCGAGCCAATAAATGGCAGTTGGATTGGGATAAAGCGGTAATTTTTAAACCCAATAAACTGGGAATTCAAGTCATTGACGATTTTGATATCCGTCAGCTTGAGCCTTACATTGACTGGTCCCCGTTTTTTAGGAGTTGGGATTTACATGGCCGCTATCCCGATATTTTACAAGATGAGGTAGTGGGCGCCCAAGCACGCGAACTTTTTGCCGACGCGAAAGTGATCCTGAAGAAAATTCTGGATGAAAAATTGCTATCTGCTAAGGCAATTTACGGGTTATTTGAAGCAAATACCGTAAATGACGATGATATTGAAGTCTATTTTAAAGGAGATGAGACCAGAAATGCCGAAACCTTTATGTTCAGGACGCTACGCCAGCAAAGCAAAAAAGCAGAGGGAAGACCAAATATCGCCCTGTCTGATTTTATCGCGCCAAAGGAAACGGGGATTAAAGATTATATAGGCTGTTTTTGCGTGAGCACCGGTTTTGGTACTCAGAAACTGGCCGAAAAATATGAAAAAGCGCTCGATGATTATAATAGTATTATGGTAAAAGCGCTGGCAGACCGCTTTGCGGAAGCTTTTGCGGAATATTTGCATAAACATGTACGTAAAGAGGACTGGGGCTACGCCGCCGATGAAGACTTGGATAATACGGCTTTAATAAAAGAAGATTATCGGGGTATTCGCCCAGCACCGGGATATCCTGCCTGTCCAGATCATTTGGAAAAACTTACTATCTGGGAGTTGCTAAAGGTCAATGAGAAAATAGGTGTTGAGTTGACCGAAAGTTTGGCCATGTGGCCGGCGGCTTCTGTAAGTGGGTACTATTTTGGTAATCGGGAAGCGCGATACTTTGGTCTGGGCAAGATCAAGGAAGATCAAGTGGAGGATTTTGCAGTTCGAAAAAACATTCCTTACCGGGAAGCTGAAAAATGGCTGAATCCAAATATTGCAGATGATTGATCCTTAACTAGCACCAATCATTATACAAATTAGAATCCTTTGCGTTAGGGATAGTAGCAGAAATCCCACAGCCCGAGGGACGAGGTGCGAGGAATTGCAGCGGATAGCCCGCCCGAACGCCCGAAAGAAATAAATAAGATAAAACCGTAAGCCAAAAAAGCTTAACAGGAATAAACTATGAAAGTAACAGATCACATCAAACAAGCGCAGGGTAAAACCTTGTTTTCATTTGAAATTATCCCACCAAAAAAAGGGAGCAGTATTCAGGAACTTTATGATAACATAGACCCGTTAATGGAGTTCAACCCACCATTTATAGACGTTACCACCTCGCGTGAAGAATATGTTTATATAGAACGGGACGGCTTGCTTGACAAGAAAATTACGCGCATGCGTCCCGGTACGCTGGGCATTTGTGCCGCGATCGCCCATAAATATGATGTTGATACCGTGCCGCACGTACTCTGTGGGGGATTTACCAAAGAAGAGACTGAATACCTTATGGTAGATTGCCATTATCTGGGCCTCGATAATGTAATGGCGCTGCGCGGTGATGCAATGAAAGAACAGCAATATTTTGAACCTACAAAAGGGGGTCATGATTATGCGCTAGGGCTTGTAGAGCAATTGCGCGATATGAGTTGTGGCCAGTATCTCAACGATAGGGTGGACTCTAAACATTGCGCCGATTTCTGCATAGGCGTTGCGGGTTATCCGGAAAAACATTTGGAATCGCCATCCCTAAAAAGCGATCTTAGACGCTTAAAACAAAAAATAGAAGCGGGGGCGCATTATGTGGTGACACAGATGTTTTTTGATAACCAAAAATATTTTGAATTTGTAGAACTGGCCCGTGCAGAAGGTATCACCGTTCCAATTATTCCCGGTATCAAACCGCTTGCGGTAGAACGGCATTTACAGCTGTTGCCACAGGTTTTTAATATCGACCTCCCAGAACCCCTTATAGAAGCGGTAGAAGGCTGTAAGAACAATAAGGAAGTGCGTGAAGTGGGCGTAGAATTCTGTATACAGCAATCTAAAGAGCTTATGGAATATGGTGTTCCTGTGCTGCATTATTATTCCATGGGTAAAAGTGACAATATTAAAGCCATTGCTTCGGCCTTGTTTTAAGGGATGCGGCGTTGTTTTGAATTGAGAGCAGCCTTTATTAGTAAAAACAGACTCCTGGATATAAGAAATCGGCTGGGTTAGAATGATTCTATTGTGATACATTTACCGCTTAGCCGTTTTTAATGGATTATAAGATTGTGATTGCCTTGTTATGGGGCTCTTTTTTATTTGGTCAGGTTGAAGAACAAAAACCCTACAGTTTAGATGCCAATTTCTTTTATGGCACGATCCTAGAACATAGTACCGAGATTGCAGATCTCATAACGGGACATCCCACTGGTTTCATTTTTAGCTATAATCGCAAAACCTACGGTTTTAACTACTGGGAGAGTCGTTACAATTATCCGGATTATGGTGCTTCTTTGGTTTTCCAAGATCTAAAAAACCAAGCCTTAGGGCAGAATTTTGGGATTTACGGCCATTTTAATTTCTATTTTTTAAATCGGCGTGTCATGGTGCGAATTGGGCAAGGGATTGCTCTTGCCAGCAATCCCTTTGATCTAGAAAACAACTTTAAGAACACCGCCTACGGCAGCAAATTGCTCAGTTCTACCTACTTGATGTTGAATTATAGAAAACCCAATATTCTGGGTAAAATAGGCCTGCAAGCGGGGCTGTCGCTGGTACATTATTCAAATGCCAATATTAAAGCGCCGAATGCGAGTACCAATACATTTGCCTTTAGCGTGGGGCTTAATTACCAACTGGCAGAAAATGAACTTCCCGCTTATATTCCACAGAAAAAAACAAGTTTTGAAGAACCGGTGCGCTTTAATCTCGTGCTACGCAGTGGCGTTAATGAAAGTGACTATGTTGGTCTGGGTCAAGAGCCGTTTCTTGTGGTTTCTTCTTTTGTTGACAAGCGCATCAATCACAAAAGCACCCTGCAGGCGGGTGTTGATTTTTTCTTCTCTAAATTTTTAAAGAACGAGATTGCTTTTAAGGCTATTGCTTTTCCAGAATTTAATGTTCGGGGAGATGAAGACTGGAAGCGCATCGGGCTGTTTGCCGGTCATGAATTACGGTTCAATAAAATTGCCTTTGTTACCCAAGTGGGATATTATGTCTACTATCCATATGCTTTTGAGAAAAGGGTTTATTTTAGGGGCGGCTTAAAGCGCTACCTTACCGAAAAGGTATTTCTATCGGTCACCCTTAAATCGCATTACGCCAAGGCAGAGGCGGTAGAATTTGGCTTGGGAATACGCTTGTAAAGAGTCGATTTTAGCTGTTTTTCGGTGATTTAACTTCAATTAGTAGACAAAAAAGGTAATATCCTTTCAGTATCAGGTATTATATTATAATTTTCTTAAGCGAAAGAAAAACCTGAAATTATAATAGAAATATGCCCAAAAAGAAACTCAATCAGCTGGAAGCTACCGCTATATGTGGTAATGATATAAGTTCTTCCTGTCTATATGTCTCTGCCCTTGCCATTTTTTATGCCGGCCAGTACGCGTGGATCTCGTTGCTTATGGTGGCGGGCGTGCTTTATCTCTTCCGCAGTATTTATGGGGAAGTAGTGGGCGCGCTGCCTCTTAACGGTGGTGCTTACAATGCGCTTTTAAATACTTCCAAAAAATCTGTGGCTTCGCTTGCGGCCTCCCTTACAGTCATTTCGTATATGGCCACCGCAGTAATTTCGGCAAGTGAGGGCGTGAAATATGCGCATAGTATTTGGGAAATCATCCCCGTACTTCCCACAACTATAGGCCTACTGCTCCTTTTTATGGGGCTGGTAATTCTTGGTATCGGTGAGTCTTCAAAAGTAGCGGTTTTTATATTTATCTTTCATTTGGTATCCCTTACCTTATTGGTGGGGTTTTGTGGTTATTACATTTTTGAGATCGGTCTTGATACTCTTTTTGCTAATTTCAGGCTTCCCGTAAAAGGGGGAATTGTCCAGGCGCTGTTCTTTGGTTTTTCGGCCGCCATGCTGGGTATTAGCGGTTTTGAAAGCTCGGCCAACTTTGTTGAAGAGCAGAAAAAAGGGGTTTTTCCTAAAACTCTCCGCAATATGTGGATCGTGGTGAGTATTTTTAATCCGTTGCTGGCTTTTCTGGCGCTGGTAATTCTTCCGGTGGCCACCGTAAATAATAACCAGGATGCGCTTTTGAGTCTAATGGGTGAACTTTCGGGCGGTAACTGGCTTTCACTTTTAGTTGGTGTAGATGCCGCCCTTGTGCTCAGCGGTGCGGTGCTTACCTCGTACGTGGGCGTGGGCGGACTCATGGAACGTATGGCGCTAGACGGGATCCTGCCCAGTTTCCTTTTAAAGAAAAACAAAAACAACAGTCCATACTGGGTATTTATCTTGTTTTTTGGCCTGTGTACCTCCATTTTGTTCATCACGCACGGTGATTTGGCTAAACTTGCCGGTGTTTATACCATTGCATTTTTATCAGTTATGATTCTTTTTGGTGTGGGCAATATTCTGCTGAAGACAGAGCGCAGGCCATTAGTGCGCCCAGAACGTGCTAGCTGGTGGTCGCTGTTAATAGCCATTAGCGCGGTAGGACTTGCCATAATAGGTAATTTGGTGCTCAATCCGGCTTATTTTATCATCTTTTTAGAATATATGGCACCTACCTTATTTGTGGTTTATTTTATGCTTTTCCGTATCCAGATTTTACGCGCCACGTTGAGTTCCCTAAGTTATTTTTTTAGAAGTGAAAATGAATTTTTTAACCGCTGGTCGCGAAAATTAAAAGGAAAGCTTGCCGAAATAAACAGTCATCAGATTGTGTTTTTTACCCATCTTGACAATGTGGAGATTTTAAATCGCGTAATGCTTTATATAGAAAAAAACGAGCCAACGCATCGCGTAAAGATAGTTTCTGTACAAGGGAAGGGTTACGATGATACTGGAACACGCAGGGATCTGGAAGTGCTGGACAGAGCTTACCCCAATATTGATATTGAATACATCATTGAAGAAGGTGTTTTTAATGCCGACAAGATCAAGGAGCTTTCAGACCGTTGGCACATTCCCGTAAACTACATGTTTGTGGGTACACCTGGAAAGAATGCAAAATTCAACATGGAAGATCTGGGGGAAGTACGCCTCATTATATAAAGTGATTTTTTACAAAACCAGTTGTGATCTTATAAATCATGCAATATCTGCATATTTTTATATTAATTTGCGGACTCTAGGCAATAAGCCGCAACAACAGCTGCAATGGCATTATCTGATTTCCATTGAATAGGGTATTCTATATTTTTTTTCTGATTTGCTGCGTTTCCTGTAATTCAGAAAACGCAGCACCCTGTTTAAAGACCGCCGGTGCCAGTGCAACGCAAGAATTTAATCTGGATGCCTTTGATCAAATACGCGTTGCTGGCGATATACAGTTGTTGCTTAGGCAAGGCGAAGAGCAGCGTGTTCTCGTAAAAAGCGGAAAAAATGTTATTGACGAAGTCCAGCTGGAAGTTCGCGATAGCGTACTTACGGCCCGGTATAACGACGGGTGCAACCTGGCACGTGACTACGGAATCACAAAGCTTATCGTAACCACGCCGCGGCTTACTAGAGTGCGCAACGCTTCTGTTTATGACGTTGTGGGAGAAGGTACGCTAAGCTTCCCCAATTTGCAGTTAGAGAGCAATACCCTAGATGCAGATAGCGCTGTTTTTTATAACAGTGGCGGTTTTGAGCTCACCTTAGATGCGCAGCAAATTATATTATCTGCTAATGGTAAAGCATTTTTTAAGCTTAAAGGTAAAACGGCGAGGCTCAATGTGAATTTTGCAGATAAAACGGCGAGGCTTGAAAGTCAAGAGCTTATCGCCCAGCGCGTGGAAGTCTTTCACCGGTCTGCAAATAAAATTATCGTGAACCCACAAAATAGCTTAAACGGTATCATAACCGGCTCTGGCGATATTATTTCGGTAAACAGGCCGCCCAGTGTTGAGGTTATTGAACGTTTTACGGGAAAGCTTATTTTTGAAACCAATTGACCTGCATGAGATCAATCTTTACTCTTTTACTTTTTTTAATTGCGTACGGGGGTTTTTCGCAAGAAGAGCAGAAACCAGTTATGCTAGATGCTTCCTTTTTTTATGGAAGCATTTTAGAGCACAATCCTGATATCAACCACTTGATCACCGGTCATCCCACCGGTTTTATAATCAGTTTTAACCGAAAGACCTATGGTTTTAACGCTTGGGAACGGCGTTATAACTATCCTGATTGGGGTTTCTCGATGACCTATCAAAACCTGCACAATGAATATCTGGGAGAAAATATAGGACTTTACGCCCACTTCAATTTCTATTTTTTAAACCGAAATGCTTATTTCCGTATCGGGCAGGGTATTGCCTACACCAGTAATCCCTACGATGCGGAGAACAATTATATAAACAACGCTTACGGCTCACACTTGCTGAGCTCTACCTATATTGCGCTGCGTTACGATAAACAGAATATTTATAAAGGTTTCGGGCTAAATGCCGGTTTTAACATCGTACATTATTCCAATGCAAACCTGCGCGCGCCCAATAATAGTACAAATACACTAGGTTTTAACATTGGTGCGACCTATAATCTGGATCATGAAGATTTTCCCGAATACATTCCGCGGGAAGCAAACGACAAATACACGGAACCGCTTGCCTATAATTTTGCCTTTCGCACCGGTATAAACGAAAGCGATATTGTAGGGCAGGGACGCTATCCCTTTTATGATTTCTCCTTTTTTGTAGATAAAAGGCTGAGTCATAAAAGTACGATACTGGGCGGAGTAGATGTGTTTTTTGGAACTTTTTTAAAAGAATTGATTAAGTTACAGGCCGCATCGTTTCCAGAGTTGGGCGTGAGCGGTGATGAAGACTGGAAGCGCGTGGGGATTTTTGTGGGCCACGAACTGCGGTTCAACAAGATTGCTTTTGTATCACATCTGGGCTATTATGTATATTGGCCCTACAAGTTTGAAAACCGCGTATACAACCGGCTGGGCCTAAAACGTTATTTTACCGAAAATATATTTGCAGCGATAACCTTGCACGCCCACGGTGCAAAAGCTGAAGCAGTAGAATTTGGAATTGGTTACCGCCTATGAGTTTATCTTTTTTGCCTATAATTTGTATTTTTCAGCGTATGAAAACCCGATTTTTCTTAATCTTTTTAATCCTTACCAGCCTCGCTGGCTGCAGGGATATGGAGACTAAAAAAGTTTCTTCGGAAACAATTCTTGCCGAAGAGCTTAAGGAAATCGATATGAAGGAAGTTGATGAATATCCCGCATTTGTAGGTTGTGACTCGCTGGAAGAGCGCAGCGAGCGCCGCAGCTGTTTTGAGCGCGGGCTAAGCACTAATTTCCAGCAGTTTTTAGCCAAAAAAATCCTTGTTTTTTCTGAACCTATCCGCGATACGATCTGGCTTGATCTAAGTATTTCCGCTTCCGGCAAAGCCGAAATAAGTGCTATAAAAATACCAGATTCCCTAGAGCAAAAGATCCCACAGATGCAGGAATGGCTGTACCAGAGTATGGACTCGCTGCCAAAAATCTATCCCGCCATAAAACGGGGAATCCCTGTGCGCACCGCGTTTAGAATGCCTGTGGTTATCAAAGTAGAATAACCTATTTTTTTAACTGGCGTTCTTTCCAGATAAATGGTTGTAACTGACTGCTAATTGCAATGTAGATCGTGAAAAACGGATAGAATAAAAAACTGCCCAAATAACCCAATAAATAGCTTTTTTTACCGAAAAATCGTGCTGTCAGGACAATTATTAGAAAATCGACGAGAATTTTAAGTAAGAGCGCACCTATTAAAAAATTGGACGTTTGTAGGTAAAAAATGGCCAGAATAAAGGAGAAATTGGCTAAAAACACTGTCCAACTTATTAAAGAAGCAGTAAAACTTTGATATTTTGAAGCCTTTGCTGCCCAGCGTTTGCGCTGGTTTATAAGTTGGTTCCAGCTGTGCTGTGGCTGGGTAAGGACGATGCTGTTTTTTGATTTGAGATATCCTACGTTTTTTGTGTTGTCCTGTAAAAATTTCTGCATCAAAAATATATCATCACCGCTGGCGATGCCAAGGTTTCCCTCGTAACCTTTCAGCCTAAAAAATTCCGCTTTTGAAAAAGCGAGATTGGCGCCATTGCACAAAAAGGGTTTTTTAATTCCAAATGCTCCTATGGTCGCTCCTTGCAAACTTAAAAAATCCAATTGCTGAAATTGGTTTAAAAATGAAGTTGCCGTAGCGAGAAGCGCCACCGGTGCGGCGATAAAGGTTTTCTGTTTCAGTAAAATAAATGCATTGAGATCGTTAAGCCACGTTTTAGGAACTATACAATCTGCATCTGTGGTGACTATAAATTCGTTTTTAGCATTCTTAAACGCCAAGTTCAGCGCTGCTTTTTTTCCGCTAGCGGAATTCAATTTTTGACTTAAAACCTTAATTTTTGGCTCAAAATGGGGGTTTTTTAGGGAGAAATCGGTGATAATCTCAATAGAATTATCGGTAGAATAGTCGTTTACCAGAATAATTTCAAATAGATCTTTCGGATAATTTAAAGCCTTGAGCGACTTTAAAAGAGCGGGGAGATTCTCGGACTCATTTCGGAAAGCGATACAGATTGAAAAGGTGGTTTTTGTAATCTTTTGAATTGGTTTTTGTAATCTTAGGGCTAAAAATCCAACAATCATTAGCAGAATGGCCAAGCAGTAAAGTGAAATTGCTCCAATTAAAATTTGTACCATTAATTTAAAAGGAAGGGGCTTTCCACAATTAGAACTTGTGGAAAAGCGTTTATATACAATTAATTAGATTTTCAAAAATTTCACTTGAAGATTCCAAGTTAACGACATATTAATTGGAAGATGTTCTTTCAATCCATTTTTTCGGATTTTTGCTCGTATGAAAAACACCTAAAACGTAAATCCTGTTATTTTCAACGAAATAATGAATGCCATAAGGGAACCGGTAAATGTACTTAACTCGAATGTTCTTATATTTTATCTGAAAGCCTAAAGGGTTGTTTAAAATATCTTCGTACCCACCTTCCAAGCAAAATTCAAAATCTACAGATAAACCTTCTCTTTTATCATCATACCATTCTTGAGCATCAAGGATATCGCCCAAAGCCGCTTCTGAGACGACAATGCTATATTCTGTCATTTTCTTTTTGCCATTGCTTCCCTTACTTCATCCAGCGAAAGATAATCCATCTTGCCATCATTATGAAGTTTCAATCTATTATCTAGTTCTTCTTTAATCGGATCTGACAAATCTATGGAATCTTCAGAAAGAGAATCCCAAATATCCTGAACCAGTGAGATTCGTTGGGATTGGGTCATTTTTAATATTTCCTCTTTAATATCCATAAATACTTCGTTTGAAAACCATTTAGTTGCTTAAAATTAAAACGTTTCAAAAATGTTACTGGAAATATACGATATATTCGGTTGATAGCATATTGTCATTAAAACATCTTATTGACTAGTTTTGTTCTCAACACCAAATTACACTAAGAAATACGAACCACATATTTTGAAATCAGAAAAAGTCATTCTCGGCATTGATCCCGGAACCACGATCATGGGTTACGGACTCATACGCGTGGTGGATAAAAAAATGGAATTCATACAGCTTAACGAACTTGTGCTGAAAAAGTACAAAGATCCTTACGTGAAATTGAAGCTCATTTTTGAACGCACCATAGAACTTATCGAAACGCATCATCCCGATGAAATGGTGCTCGAAGCTCCGTTTTATGGCAAGAACGTACAATCTATGCTCAAGCTGGGCCGCGCACAAGGTGTGGCAATGGCCGCCGGACTTTCACGCCAGATTCCTGTCACTGAATATTTGCCCAAAAAGATAAAAATGGCCATTACCGGCAACGGAAACGCCAGTAAAGAACAGGTCGCAAAAATGCTGCAAAGCTTATTAGGCCTCAAAACCCTTCCCAAAAACCTGGATAGTACAGATGGTCTCGCTGCCGCCGTTTGCCATCATTTTAACGCCGGTAGGGTAGAAGTGGGGAAAAATTATTCAGGGTGGGGGTCTTTTGTGAGTCAGAATGCCAATAGAGTAAAGAAATAAATTGTATAGACCTGCAAGGTGTTCCCGTAGGGCTCCTTGTAGGTCTGAATCGCCAGTTTTAATATATTTAAAAATAGAAATATCAATATTATGAGAAAATTTGAGAAAATATTCTTTCATTTTGGTCTTAGGAGTTGCGATTATAAGAATATTAATTTTCTGAAAGTAAATCAAAATGAATTTCTAGTGTTTAGAACTTTTACAGAAGGTATTACAGATTTGCTGTTTGAAAAATATAATGTTGATTGTACACCGTGCAATTCTACACCGATTTCAGATAAAGTTTTAAAACAGGGATTTGATCCTAAAGAGGATGTCAATCTGTTTAGGAGTTATTTAGATAAATTCAAGAAGATCTGATTCCTTATTTAAAAACGGAATCAAATCTTTTTCATTCTTTCGCTTTTGCCATAACTTCAGAATTTTCTATAAATTTTCCGTTTTTAATTTCTTCCCTTCCCAGTTGGATGGCTTTTTCCTGATCGGCACTAAGTTTGTAAGTCTTTTTTTCAGAAGTATCAAGAATGATCTTCAATGCATTTAGAAAATCACTGTCCTGCGAATTTTTGATTCTTTCAATCAGTTCTTTTTTTAAAGTTGCCGTTGTTCCCATTTTCTTCGATTTCGTACCTAAAAATAGCTAATTTTGACCGAAAATAGCTGTTTTTGCCCATTTATTAGAAACCCCATATTAAAACCATTCATTGAACACAATAGAAAAGTTTCCCAGTAGTTTTGTAGCTCCCCCTTTGGGGGCGGGGGGGATTTACATCCACATCCCATTTTGCAAGCAGGCCTGTCATTACTGCGACTTTCATTTTTCGACCTCGTTAAAGAAGAAAACGGAGTTGGTAGATGCGCTTTGCAGTGAAATGATCCTTCGGAAAGATGAAATAAATGGTCCGCTGGAAACAATATATTTTGGTGGCGGAACGCCCAGCCTTTTGGAGGAAAATGATTTACAGCTGATTTTTAAAACGATTTTTAAAACCTTTAAAATATCAGAAAACCCAGAAATTACGCTGGAAGCAAATCCCGATGATCTTTCGGTGGAAAAACTGGAAATATTATCGCGTTCTAAAATCAACAGGCTCAGCATCGGCGTGCAGTCCTTTTTTGATGAAGATCTGAAGTTAATGAACCGCGCCCACGATTCCACCGAAGCTTCGGGCTGTCTGGAACTGGCGAAACAGTATTTTGAAAATATTTCCATAGATCTTATTTACGGCATGCCCGAAATGAGCAATTCCCACTGGGAAGAAAACCTAGATAAGGCGTTAGCACTCGGGATCCCGCACATTTCAAGTTATGCACTTACCGTAGAGCCGAATACCGCGCTCAAAAAATTCATAGAAAAAGGAATAGTAAAACCGGTAGACGATGCGGTGGCGCAAGCGCATTTTGAGATCTTACAGCAAAAAATGACAGCCGCCGGTTTTGAGAATTACGAATTTTCAAATTTTGGTAAACCGGGCTATTTTTCCCGTAATAACACGGCCTACTGGACGCAAAAAAGTTATTTGGGCATTGGTCCTTCAGCACATAGTTATGACGGCAACCGCCGCAGTTGGAATATCAATAATAACGCACTTTATATAAAATCAATCACCAAGGGTGAACTTCCGCTAGAGCGGGAAACCCTTTCCACCACAGACAAATATAATGAGTATGTGATGACTGGACTACGCACCGTTTGGGGAGTTTCCATGGGAAAAATAACGACGGATTTTGGCCCAAAATTCAAGGAATATCTGCTCAAACAGGCCGAAAAACATCTTTTGGAACACCTACTTTTTCAGGATGGAGACCGGATAGTGGTCACGCATAAAGGTAAGTTTCTTAGTGACGGCATCGCCAGCGATCTCTTTTTGCTTAATTTAAGTTAGTATATTTAAGGCTCCAAGTTTTATCTGAAAGCAAAAAACATGAAAGCCACCTTTACAATTAATAAAAAACCAGTGCATGTAAACCTGTCAGAGCCCATAGATATTTCGATACCTGTGCGCTCTGGAGAGGAAAATCCATCAGCTTGGTATATCGATCCGCCCAGAATAACGCCTGTTGTCGAAGGCAAATGGGTGGCCAAGGTAAGCGAGGGCGCGGTGGTTAATTTCAACAACATTTATTATAATCCGCATGCGCACGGCACCCACACCGAATGCGTGGGGCATATCACCGAGGAATTTCACAGCGTGAATGATTGTCTCAAAACCTTTTTTTTTAAGGCCGAAGTGATCACGATCGCCCCCGCCTCAAAAGGGGAGGATTACATTATTACCAGAAATCAAGTGGAAAAAGCGCTCAATGGTAAAAAACCGGAAGCCCTGGTAATCCGCACATTGCCCAATAGTCGCGAGAAAGCACAGCGTAACTGGTCGCATAGCAACTGGCCCTATTTACTGGAGGAAGCCACCGTTTTCTTCCGTGAAAACGGGATAAAACATTTGCTTATAGATCTCCCCAGCGTAGATCGCGAAAACGATGAGGGCGTTCTCGCTAGTCACAACGCCTTCTGGAATACAGCGGGTGAAACGCGTTTTGACGCCACCATTACCGAAATGATTTTTGTCCCACATACGGTAAAAGATGGGTCGTATTTATTGAATCTACAGATTGCTTCTTTTCATAACGATGCCACGCCCAGCAAACCGGTTTTATATGAGATTCAAGACTAAAAATCAAGGTTAATATTTGTGATAACATATAGAATTTTATCCATAATTCTGAATTCAAAATTCTTAATTTTAAAAAATGGAATATTTATTTATTGGCCTAGCCTTGGGCAGTATTATCGCCTATTTTATTTTTGCGCGCTTCAATAAAAGTAAGCGGCAAGAACACGCCAATTCACAGTCTGCCGTATTGATGGAAAAAATACGCTCGGTATGTAAATTTATTACCGTGGAAGGTGATTTTTCTGAGATTTACCATTATAAAAACGTGCAGGATAAGTGGATGAACCTTTTTTTGGGAAGCAAAAAAGCGCTTGTACTTATTGAGGCAAAAGCATACGTGGGTTTTGACCTCACCAAGATCAGAATGCAAGCAGACGTAAAAAACCGGGTCATTATTTTGACCGATTTCCCCAAACCTGAACTGCTGAGCATCGAGACAGATTTTAAGTATTACGATAAACATGAAGGTTGGGCGAACCCATTTACATCAACAGATCTTACGGAAATTAACCGGGAGGCCAAACAGTATATTGTAGATAAAATTCCGCAGAGCGGCTTGTATGCAGAGGCGTCCAAACAAGCTTTGAGCACGGTTGATCTGATGAAAAATTTAGTGGAAACCATAGGCTGGAAATTGGATTATACCGCCCTGCTGGAACCTGAGCAGGAGCCTAAAAAAATAGAAAATAAAAATGCTTCCTAAAATTTTCAGCATAGTTAGTCTTGCAAAAGGAGAAGTTGAAGAGTTTCACCGTTTGGCACATAAGATATGGCCAGTGACCTTCAAAAACATCCTTTCTGAAGTACAAATAGCGTATATGCTCCAGTTGATGTACAGTGAGGAATCGCTTGTAAAACAACAGGCAGATGGTTGCAAGCTATATCTTTTGCAGGCAGATGAACAAAATATCGGTTATCTTTCCATTCAGCATAATAAAGAAAATACGTCAAAAACGAAGGTGCATAAAATCTACGTCCTGCCCGAATTTCACGGTACTGGGGCAGGACGGTTTTTAATGGATTTTGCCCTTGCAGAAGCTAAAAGGGAAAATGCACAAGCCGTTTTTCTTAATGTAAACCGGTACAACAATGCCATTGGTTTTTATGAGCATTACGGTTTTAATAAAATGTACAGCGAGGATATTGACATTGGCAGCGGACATCTCATGGAAGATTGGGTGATGGAAATCACACTAACTCAATCCCCCTAACCCCGTCCCCCTAACCCCCGAAGGGGGGACTAGCTTCTTGCTGTGAGATCCTGAAATAAATTCAGGATGACGGATTCTAATTTAGATACTTTAGCAGATGATTATGAAAGCCTATTTTGATTTTAGTGTTGGATTTTACTCCCCCTTTGGGGGCCGGGGAGATTATGAACATTGAAGAACTACGTGAATATTGCCTTTTAAAACCGGGAGTTACCGAAGAATTTCTTTTTGATAACGATACACTCGTTTTTAAGGTGATGGGTAAGATTTTTATGCTCACTTCACTGACTGGCTGGGAAGCTGGTGATGCGAGTATGAACGTAAAATGCGACCCGCAGGAAGCCATTCGGCTGCGTGAGAAACATCCCGATCAGGTTTTTCCCGGTTATCACATGAACAAAAAACACTGGAACACGGTACATATTAACGCAGGCCTAAACGATAAAAAAATATTTCATTTTATCGATGAGAGCTACTCGCTGGTAGTAGGCAAACTACCAAAATCCCCCTAACCCCCAAAGGGGGAACTTGCACTATGCATTAAATTGATCTGCAAGGTGTTGCCGCAGGCATGTCTGAAGGATAGATCAGTTTAGTGGATCAAAATGTTCTTGAAATATTTTCTGGTTATATGCGACCTGCAAGGTATTTCCGCTTTTTCAGCGGATTCCTTGTAGGTCTTTTCTTGGCCTAAAATTATTACGATCCTAAAATTTAGCTCCCTCTCCTTGGGGGAGGGCTAGGGAGGGGATTATCTTTGCATTTCAAAAAATAATCAATGCCAGACCCAAGACAGCACTATCAAGAAAATATTAGCCAATATAACGATCAGCTTTCAGGCGTAAAAAAAAAGTTGCTCACCAGTAGCACCATACGCTTGGTGATTTTTTTGGCTGCCTGTGCAGGGATTTATTTTGGCTGGGACAACATGCAGATAATTTTGGCGGTGCTCGTCGTTTTTATTGTCATTTTCCTGTTTTTGGTTTCTAAGCACAGCGATTTGCAGTACCAGCGTGATTTTCTACAGGAACTTATCCGTATTAATACTATTGAAATTAAAGTACTCAACAGGGATTTTCATAATCTGCCTGACGGCGAAAACTTTAAAAACGGCCAACATGCGTTCAGTATGGATATCGACCTTTTTGGCCGCGGTTCTTTCTTTCAATATTTGAATAGGACGAGCCTGCAACCGGGAGCGGAAAAATTGGCCCACAACCTTACCGAAAATTCCGTAGAAAATATAGTGCAAAAACAGGAGGCAATACAAGAACTGGCCTCAAAAACCGAATGGCGGCAAAAATTTTCGGCCACCGCCGCACTGGTCAAAACAGAGGCGCCGGCGGCTACCATTGTAAACTGGTTAAGGGATTATAAACCGTACGTTCCGCAGGTCATGCGTTTTCTTCCGCAGGTGTTTTCTGTGCTTTCACTGGCAGTTCTCGTGCTATATTATTTTGATTATATTCCTGTTAGCCTTCTGGCTATCTGGTTTTTTATTGGATTGGGGATTACTGGTGCTTTTGTACAAAAAACCAACCAACTTTCAGAACACACGGGGAAGGCGCAGAGTACATTTGATCAATATTACAAACTGTTGCTCCAGCTGGAAAACGAGGATTTCACTTCCTCTCTGCTTAAGGAAAAAATGGCTTATATCACACCAAAAAATGGGAAAAAAGCCTCAGAAATCTTGAAATCCTTCTCAAAGTTGCTTTCTGCCCTAGATCAGCGCGGTAATTTGCCTGTCGGTATTTTTACCAATGCGTTTATGTTGGCAGATCTGCGACACGGTTATGCGATAGAAAAGTGGATCGCGGAACATGCGGAACAAATCGGCGAATGGTTTGAGGTAATCGCTTTCTTTGATGCATATAACAGTATGGGCAATTTTGCCTTCAATCACCCACATTACACTTTTCCCGAAATTAAAACCAGTGAAAAAATCCTGGAATGTACCGCAGCCTCGCATCCATTGCTTGATCCTAAAAAAGCGGTTGCGAATGATTTTAAAATTGACGAAGAGCAGTTTTTTATTATTACAGGGGCAAATATGGCGGGAAAAAGTACGTTTTTGCGCACCGTTTCCCTGCAGATTGTCATGGCAAATGTAGGGCTGCCGGTCTGTGCCGCTTCCGCGAAATACACGCCTATCAAACTCATTACGAGCATGCGCACAACCGATTCACTTACTGATGACGCATCCTATTTCTTTTCCGAATTAAAAAGATTGCAATACATCGTACAGGCCATAAAAACCGACAGGTATTTCATCATTCTGGACGAAATTTTAAAAGGAACAAACAGTACGGATAAAGCGATAGGCTCTCGAAAATTCATAGATAAACTGGTAGCCTCGCATTCCACCGGAATCATTGCTACGCATGACCTGAGCCTATGTGCTGCGGCAGATGTGCTGCAACCCGTAGAAAACTACTATTTTGATGCGGAAATCAAAAACGACGAACTCTTTTTTGATTACACCTTTAAAAAAGGTATCTGCCAAAATATGAATGCCAGTTTTCTCCTGAAGAAGATGAATATTATAGACACCTAGATGGATTCATTGACGCAAATTGTTCTGGGAGCAGCAGTTGGCGAGGCCGTTCTGGGTAAGAAAGTGGGCAATAAAGCCATGATTTATGGGGCTATAGCTGGAACTATTCCTGATCTGGACACGATTGTAGGCCAATTTCTAGATCCCTTGACAGCGATTGAGATTCACCGAGGATTGAGCCATTCCATTGTATTTAGTTTAGTGATGGTGCCGCTTTTAGGTTGGCTGGTTTCTAAAATTCATAAAAAATCTGGTGCTAACTGGCAAAACTGGTCGTGGCTGTTCTTTTGGTCGCTCGTAACACATCCTTTGCTCGATGCGCACACTACGTGGGGAACCCAACTTTTCTGGCCTTTAGATCTACGCTTGGCCTATCAGAATATTTTTGTGATCGATCCGCTGTATACCGTGCCATTTTTGGTGTTTTTGATTTTGGCTATACGTTTGCCAAAAACGTCTTTAAAACGCCAAAAATGGAACCGTTTTGGGCTAATTATAAGTTCGGTGTATATGGTGCTCAGTTTAATTTTGAAAGGAGTTGCATTTCACAAATTTGAACAAGCCTTAACAGATCAAGATATTGATTATATTGAGATGGATACCCGCCCGGCACCTTTCAATACGATATTATGGGCGGCCAATATTGATGTGGGAGACGCCTATTTATTGGCTGATTATTCGTTTTTTGATACGCAGCCAATTTCCTTTCGGCGGGTGCCGAAACAACGCGAACTTCTGGGCAATCTTAAAAATACCAAAACAATAAAACGCCTTGCAAAAATTGCCGAAGGTTGGTATGCGATTAGCGAAACCAATGGTATTTTATATTTTAATGACCTGCGTTTTGGTGTTTATGATTTGAATGCTGAAGCGCTCCTTTTTGCTTTTAGTTACAAACTCGTGCCAAGCGAAAATGGACTTCAAATAGAAGAAAATAAGCGCGATCCCGAGGCAATGCAAACGGTGATGGTATCCCTATGGTCAAGAATTTGGGGGAATTAATTGAAGAAGATTCTTCAGGGTTTGAACATTTAGGTTCTCAGGAAGATTTCAGATTTTACCTATCTTAGAAGGAAATTAAATAAAAACAGAACCATGCATTTAAAATTAGCAGAAATCACACCAAAAGAAATCATGCCCGGTTACCACGGTAAACTTGTACATACGGAGACGATGACTTTGGCATTTTGGGACGTAGATCAGGATGCAAAAGTCCCCGAGCACAGCCATATGAACGAGCAGGTTATGCACGTAATAGAAGGCGAATTTCAGCTTACGCTAGAAGGCGAAACCCAAACCTATCATCCCGGTGATATAGTCGTGATCGGCTCCTATAAAAAACACAGTGGTAAAGCACTTACAACCTGCAAACTGCTCGATGTTTTTAGTCCACCGCGCGAGGAGTACAAGTGAGAATTAGAGTTTAGATATGAGAAAATAGAAAAAAGAGATTAGAACCAAGAAGAAAGACCTGCAAGGTACTCCGCGAGATAGGAGCGGCTCCTGTAGGTCTAAAACCAATCCTTACCAGATATAAAGAAAAACGGATTAAATTGATTAATTCTGTTAGAATAAACATATTTCAATTCTGTAAGATCAATGATCTTACAGCCCTTTCCGGACTCTAATTATTGTAATCAAAATTTTCAAAACTAATCTATGTACATCAACCTTAAAAATAAAAAAGCGCTTGTAGGAGGCAGCAGCGCAGGTATTGGTAAAGAGATCGCTCAGCAGTTGGCCGAAAGTGGCGCCAGTGTGACACTCTTGTCGCATAGCGAAGAAAAGTTGAAAAATATAGTTGACCAACTTCCCACTGATCAAGGTCAAAAGCATCAATATCTGATAGTTAATTTTAACGATTTTGAAAGCTATAAACAGCAGATTACGGCTTATTTTGAGAAGAATTCTGTAGATATCCTGGTGAATAATACCCAAGGTCCACCGGCAGGAACGGCTTTGGAGAAAAAAGTTGCAGATTATCAGGAGGCTTTTGATCTGCTGTTTAAAGTTGTTGTTTTTACAACGGAATTGGCACTCAGGAACATGCAAAAAAATAAATGGGGTCGCATTATTAATGTGGCTTCTGTTTCTGTAAAAGAACCTTTACCATATCTGGTATTGTCCAATAGCATTCGCGCGGCAGTAGTGACCTGGGCAAAAAGTCTGGCCAGTGAAGTTGGCAAGGATCAGATTACCGTAAATAGTATTTTAACCGGTTATTTTGATACCCAGCGTATTGCCAGTTTAAATGCGAAAAAGGCAAAAGAACAAGGAATTGACGAAGAGGAGGTTTTAAAGAACATGGAGGCGAAAGTTCCCGTTGGACGTATTGGCAATCCCGAAGAATATGGTTATTTGGTAGCGTTTTTAGCTTCAGAAAAAGCGGCTTATATCACGGGAACGCAGATTCCGATTGATGGGGGATTGTTGCAAAGTATATGAAATTAAAAGGGGCTTTTGACGGAAAAAGACCTGTCAGGTTTTTAAAACCTGACAGGTCTTTGAAGTTTAATATTAAAATTGAGATTATTTATTATCCGTGATCAATACCATGGGTTCTCCGTTATTTTTGTTTTCTGCTGACATAAAATTCAGGTTATTGGTGGTCTTGAAAAGTTCTTTTGCTTTTTTTGCCGTGATCCTGTCGCCCTTGTAATAGAAATCAGCTCCAGCTGCGGTCATCTGTTTGATCATTTCTTCAGGACTTGGTGGAGAAGGCGGGGCTAATGGTGTCTCCGAAGCAGGTTGTGGAGGTGGAGGGGATAAAAAAATACGACCTGTTCTTTTATAGAATTCTGATTTTTTAATTTCTTCCTTGACTTTCTTTTTAAAGGCTTCTGTAGCACTTGGGTATTGAATCAATCCAAAACCATTTTTTTCAAAATCAGTTTAGATCCAATTTTTGGTAATAGTATTGAGTTTAGCAGTCAGGTTTTCTAATTTAACCTCTTCCCCGTTTAAACTTAATTTTTAGCTATAAATCTTTATCTCATAATTTTTTTTTAATTTTCTGGTTTTGTTTTGAGGTTTTAGTAAATTCTGAGACAGCGGGGATTCGCGGTTTCTTTTGTAAAGCGTCTGGAGGATAAACAAGAATATTTTTCACACCATATTTATATAATGCATTTTTCACATCTGTTATTGCCCCCATTTCCACATTTGGATCTACGGTTATTTTGACCGTTATTACCTTCTTTATTTCTTCTTTTGTCAATGTCGTATTATAACCATTCAATTTTTTATCTAAATTTTTTAAAGCTACTTTATCATTATTGATATAAATATTCTTGTCCTTATCAATTTCAATATGAAAATTTTCAAATACTGGTTGTGGAGCAGGAGGCTGAAGAAGCAATTCCTTTAAAGGATTAGTCTTATATAATTTTGTCTTTTTAAATTCTTTGGATAATTGACTTACAGTATTGTCCACGCCATTTTTTGAACTGAGCTGTAGTGAATAATTCATCATATCTTCCTTTGTCCAATCTTTTGTGATCTGATCTATGATTTTGGCAAAATCGGGAATGGAAGTGGGTTTTCCATTTACACTGACATTGTCATCTTCAATATCTATTTTTAGAGTAAGATAATCTTGAAGCTCTGCTATGGTGACCATAGCATCCATGACTTTATGATCCTCATAATATGCCGGTGTCATAAGATTGACCTGAAATAAGGTTCCTCCCGGTTTTCGGGCATTTTTTTCTAATTTACTTACGAAATACTGGTCAAAATCTGATGGGTTCTTGTTCGCTAAAATTGAGTTTTCGATGTCTTTTCCATCGATCCAAACACCGTATTTTGAAGCATTTTGCCAATCTTTGAGTTGCGCTGAAGTCGGAATACTTTTTTCTAAAGTGTCCGCACCTAAATTTGGGGCATAACGCCTGAGGTCTTTTTGCTTGATCACCATGTTTTTAGGCAGTTTACCTTCGTTTTTATAAACAAAAGGTTCTTTCGTTTCTTGCCTTTGCTGATTCTCCTGAACCACAGGCATCGCCACAATTTCTTGATTAAAGAAATAAACACAAAATGCAAGGATGGGCAGTAGAAATGTAAGTCTGGTGGCCATTTTTTTAGCCGAAAAAGATTGTGATAGCATAAGAATTCTTTTTTTAGTTAATGAATAATTGATCGGGCTTGATAATGTGGCGTGATGAGCACCTCCCGAGTATTGAAATAAAAGATTTGTATAATTAATGACATCTTGTTTTTCACGTAAAGCAGCCTGATCTGCTAAAAATTCATGATTGAGCAGAACACTTTTTTTGATGAAAACCAGTAGCGGATTAAACCAAAATAGAACCTGTAGAAATTCTATGAATAAAATATCCCAACTGTGTTTTTGTGTGACATGTGTCTGCTCATGAGCTAAAACTTCTGGCGCTATTTGATCCTGCTTAAATTCAGTTTTGGGTAGGAAAATGTATTTTAAAAAAGAATGTGGAACGGTTTTTTGAGCTAAAAGGACGTTTATATGGGACTTTAGGTAGATTTTCTCATTATGATCTATTTTATATTTTAAGCGATATAAATTTCGCGCAAAGCGAAAACCAAAAAGTAGTACACCCGAAGCATAGATACCAGCGAAAATTATAAGCAGCCAGTTGGTTTGTTCTATAGGAGTTGAAGCAACTGTATTTATTGCCTGAAAATTGCCCGGAACATCGGTTAAGTGCTCCTGTGGAATGGCTTCAACAGTATAGGTAAACGTAATTAACGGCAGAACAAGTGCTAAAACCAAACTTCCCAATAGAAAAAAACGTTTAAATATATGTGCTGCCTGTTGTTCTAATGCGAACTTATAAAACCCCCAGAGTACAAGCAGACATAAAACCGATTTGATGATATAAGCGATCATGATTTATTGTTTTTTATGCGTTCATCAATGAGTTTTTTTAAGTCTTCAAGTTCTTGCTGGGAGAGATCTGTTTCTTTAGTAAAGAAAGAAGCAAACTGTGCGGCAGAATCATTGAAGAAGTTTTTGATCATGCCGTTCACCTGTTTTGCGAAATAATCTTTTTTACGTACCAACGCAAAATATTCACGAGAGCGGCCATATTGAATATAATCTACGAAATTTTTATCCTGCATGCGCTTGAGTAATGTTGCCACAGTCGTAGTCGCAGGCTTAGGATCTGGATACGCTAGAATAAGGTCTTTCATAAAGGCTTTTTCCTGTTTCCAGAGAATTTGCATAAGTTGTTCTTCGGCGTTAGATAGTGACATGTTCTACAAGGTTAGAGTGTGTTCTACAAATGTAGAATAATATTTTAATTCTACAAGTGTAGAGTAAATTATTTTCAGATATTTTTTGGAGTATTCACTTCCTATTTCTTTTTCATTTTAGACAAAACGAACGTATTGAGATTGCCAGATTACTTATCATAGCTTAAAAGCACTAGCTTTGCGCCTTAAAACCATACGATGAGCTTAGAACAAGATTTACGAGATAGAAGTGATAATAAATGTGAGTTATGCGCTGGCTCAAATGACCTGAATGTTTTTAATGTCCCAGATTCTCCGGCAGAGGCAGATAGTTCAATTTTTATTTGTGGCACTTGTAAAGAGCAAATTGAAAATCCTGAAAAGGTGGAGCCTAATCACTGGCGTTGTCTTAACGATAGTATGTGGAGCGCGGTACCTGCTGTACAGGTTATGGCTTACCGTATGCTTTATCGCTTAAAAGCGGAAGGCTGGCCGCAGGATCTGCTCGATATGATGTATATGGAGGATGAAACAAAAAACTGGGCAAAAGCCGGACTTCCTGCTGAAAATGTTTCTGGTCTCGTGCATCGTGACAGTAATGGTGTTGTTCTGGAAGGTGGAGATTCTGTAGTTTTAATTAAGGATCTTAAGGTAAAAGGCAGCAGCATGGTTGCAAAACAGGGAACTGCTGTACGAAGAATTTCGCTGGATCATGAAAATGAAAAATACATTGAAGGAAAAGTTGATGGTCAGCAAATTGTGCTCATCACTGATTATGTAAAGAAAATTTAATCCCCTAACCCCAAAGGGGAACTGACTTTTCAAAAAATGATCTTTTCAGGTTGTATGTGGGTTAATTTCAATCCAAAAAACCATTTTTCTATTTACGCATTATTTTTTCTTTAATAGTTGCGATAGGGATTGCAGCGGCATCCTTTATGAAGCGCTAGCGGAATAAAGATACAGCGGAAAGCCCGGTCCCAATAGTTGCGAGGGACGAGCAATTATTGGGAATCGCCCAAAAAACAGATGAAACATGCTGAAAATTTAAGGTCTGTATATTGTATATTGTAAAATGTATACTGGTGTGTTAAAGAACAATGTGCATAATAAAATATACAGCATACAATTTTTACAGTATACAATTTAAAATCATCCTTTTTCAGCCATTTTTAATTTGGTGAATTCATGGTAAAAATGTGGAATTGTCTCAATCCCTTTCAGGAAATTCCATACCCCAAAATGCTCGTTAGGCGAATGTATGGCGTCACTGTCCAGCCCAAAGCCCATTAAAATGATTTTACTGTCGAGCATTTTTTCGAAGAGCGAAACGATGGGAATACTACCGCCACTGCGCTGCGGGATAGGCGTTTTGCCAAAGGTTTTTTCATACGCTTTTGAAGCGGCTTGATAACCGATATCATTAATGGGCGTAACATATGCCTGGCCGCCGTGGTGGGGTTTTACTTTTACGCGCACGCCGGCAGGAGCAAGGCTTTCAAAGTGTTTTGTGAATAATTGCGTGATCTCTTGCCAATCTTGGTTGGGTACGAGGCGCATACTTATTTTGGCAAACGCTTTACTGGGGATTACCGTTTTTGCACCTTTACCAATATAACCGCCCCAGATGCCATTGACATCAAGGGTTGGCCTAATGGAATTGCGTTCATTCGTACTGAAATCCTTCTCGCCATAAACAGAATCGATATCAAGCGATTTTTTATAGTTCTCAAGTGAAAATGGAGCTTCGGCCATTGTTGCGCGTTCTTCTGCACTTAAATCTTCCACCTTGTCATAAAAACCGGGAATGGTGATATGATTATTCTCATCCTGCAGTGAAGCGATCATTTTTGTAAGGATATTGATGGGATTTGCCACTGCGCCGCCATAAAGACCGCTATGCAAATCGCGGTTGGGACCGGTTACTTCAACCTCCACATAACTGAGCCCGCGCAGGCCGGTGGTAATGCTGGGCACGTCTTTGGCGATCATTCCTGTATCGGAAATCAAGATCACATCGTTGCTTAATTTTTCCTGATTGCGCTCCAGAAACCAGTTTAAATGGACGCTGCCCACTTCTTCTTCGCCCTCGATCATGAATTTAACATTACAGGGCAGTTCGTCGTTTTTCACCATATATTCCAGCGCTTTCACGTGCATAAACATCTGGCCTTTATCATCACAGGCGCCACGGGCAAAAATAGCGCCGTCGGGATGGATTTCGGTTTTTTTGATTACGGGTTCAAAGGGAGCGCTGTCCCACAACTCTAGTGGATCTGGCGGTTGCACGTCATAATGACCGTAAACTAATATGGTAGGAAGGTTTTTATCAATAATTTTCTCGCCGTATACCACAGGATAGCCAGGCGTCTCACAAACTTCTACTTTATCGCAGCCAGCTTCTTTGAGACGTTCTGCCACTTTATCTGCCGTGGCAAACATCTCGTCCTTATAGGCAGAATCTGCGCTGATAGAGGGTATTTTAAGTAGTTTTATGAGTTCGTTGATAAAACGCTCCTTGTTTTCTGCTATGTATGCTGCTGCTTTTGACATGTTTTTTTCTTTGTTTCAAAGTTAAAATTTCTGGTCCGAATTTTTTTATTAAAAGATGATTTTCCTATTGAATTTTTTTTATATATTTGCCATCGCATTTTCAGTGATGGAAGTGCAGGCATTTACAACGAGTCCTAAGTGTTGTAAATGATGATGCAGGCGTGATGGAATTGGTAGACATGCTAGACTTAGAACATAGCGAAATAAAAAACGTTAAAAAATTAAAATGCGGGCGTGATGGAATTGGTAGACATGTCAGACTTAGGATCTGATGCCGCGAGGTGTGGGAGTTCGAGTCTCCCCGCCCGTACAAAAGCCGAAGAGAAATCTTCGGCTTTTTTCATTAAAAAAACAGTCGGAAAAAATGTCAGGTACAACATTTTGCTATTTTGAAGACAACATTCTTATTGATACTAAATCATTTCATTTGTCATTTATCTTTATGAATTACCAGTTAGAATAATAAATTCTGCTAAAACACAACCCTTTTTTCTTCGGAAGGGAGTTTATTATCATACAATATAACCGCAATTTAAACTCGTAAAATACTTCCATCAAAAGACTACGGCATAAAGCCGACGCTTCTTCCTACGCTTATTTATTCCGTTTCCTTTTGAGCCAAGATTTTATCTTCCGTTTGGTTCCTGCTTAAATATTGTTTAATCTAAAATTTATTTATTATGACAACAAAAGCAGTTAAAACCAGAAAGAACGGTAAAGCCAATGCTACCGTTAGAAAAGAAGTCAAAGAGAAATTGACACAGAGAGCCGTCGAGCTGAAAATTCAAAACCTGAATATTGAGAAGGTCATTCCCGACCCGATGCAACCCAGAAAGACTTTCAACCAGACTTCATTAAACGAGCTTTCAGAAAGTATCAAGAAACACGGAATGCTACAGCCGATTACGGTACGAGAGTCCGGAAGCGATTTTATAATCGTTATGGGAGAACGTCGCTATCGTGCCAGTAAATTGGCAAGTAAGAAGACTATACCTTGCATTATTAGGGATTATAGCTATAATGATATTTTGGAAATTCAGATTATCGAAAATTTACAAAGACAGGATGTAGAGCCTACTGAAGAAGCAGATGCGATTGCTTATCTCTGTAAAAAATATTCGGCTACGGAAATTGCAAAACGACTCGGCAGAAGCGACAATTTTATAAGACAGCGTATAAAATTGGCTGGACTTATTGAAGGTTTCAAGTATTTCGTGCGTAATGGCAAAATGACAATTTCGCTTGGTGTAGGCGTTGCACTTTTCGAACCCGAAGAACAGCAGATGATGCTGGAAACGATGGGAGAGGATTTTAATGCCCATCAAATCAATAGGATGATTAAAGACCAGACCTATGATTTAGAGAAAGCACCTTTTGATGTACAAGACAAAAAATTGATACTGAAGGCTGGAGCTTGCGGCGAATGTCCGTTCAATGCCGCAAATCAGGGTAATTTGTTTGGGGATGGTAAAATGGTCTGCACAAAATCAGCCTGTTATGAGACCAAGAAAAGCAAATCTTTCTTGAACCTGATTGAAAACTCGAAGAAAGAGAATACGCTACTGATTCCTGAAATACAAAAGTATTGGGCAGATGACGAAAATAATCAGCTTATCATTTTTCTTTTGATAGTCATAATGTTTTCTTTTAATTCTTTATTTACACATTACCATAAACATTCGATTCCCCGCCATCAACAGCAATGGTTTGTCCATTAACATAAGATGCATCTTCACTTAAAAGAAATGCTACGAGTTTAGCCACTTCGTATGGTAATCCTAAACGTTTAGTAGGATTGCGTTGAGCATATTCTGTTTCTGCTGCTTTAGGGTCATTTGGATTAACTTGCTTAAATGCTTCTGCAACCATTGGTGTAAGAATCGCTCCAGGAGCAATGGCATTCGTATTAATTCCATCCCGTCCATATTCAAGAGCCGCATTTTTTGTCATACCTGAAACCGCATGCTTACTGGCAACGTATGGCATTTGATTTAAAACCCCACGGATCCCACCTACGGAAGCAACATTTACAATGCGTCCATACTTTTGTTTCTGCATTACAGAAATAACATAGCGCATAGCATAATACACTCCCATCAGGTTTATATCAATTACTTTTTTAAAAACATTTACATCATACTCTGTTATGCTTGCTTGTTTTCCTTCAATACCTGCATTGTTGTATAATCCATCAATGCGATCAAAAGCATTTACGGTTTCATTTACATAATGTTTTACTGCATCTTCATTGGAAACATCTGCAACAACGGTGATGATTTTTACATCGGGGAATTCTTTGTTGAGTTCCGCTTTGGCATCATCCAAACTTTTTGCGTTATAGTCAACCAACGAAAGATTTGCTCCTTTAGATGCAAGTTCTTTTGCGGTTGCAAGACCAAGCCCCATAGCTGCACCAGTGACTATAATGGTTTTATTTTCAAAATTTTTCATTTTGTTGTTGTTTTAATGTTATTGTTTTGCAAATTGTAAGTGCACCACTATGCTTACGTCTTTTCCTACACCGACAGCGGTAGGATCATAATCAATATGATAATCAAACCTATTGATGGTTGTTTCGGCTTTCAATCCTAATTTTTCGCCTTGGTCGCTCTTGACCGTTCCCCCATAGTGTACATCAAAAATCACGTCTTTCGTAACATCTTTTATGGTCAGGTTACCGTGCAATAAATAATGGTCGGGTTTATCGGTAGTTGCAATTTTGGTGCTTTTAAAAGTCATATTAGGGTATTTTTCAGCATCAAAAAAATCAGCACTTCTTAAGTGATTATCCCTTTTTTCTACATTTGTATTTATGCTTTTTACTTGAACGGTAAAATCAAAATTTGCATTGTTGAGTGCTTCTCCATCGGTAGTTAAGTTGCCTGTGTATTCCAAAAATTTCCCGTTCACAATACTAATTCCGGAATGTGAGATATCGAAATTTAAGGAAGAATGGTAAGGATCGACTTTCCATTGGGTCTGTGCGAATGAGACTATGCTCATAAAGAGCATTACTAATAAAATCAGTGTTTTTTTCATAATCATTTAAATTTGAGTTATACCAAATTGTTATTTGATAACAAAAATACTAAAAGTCACTATTTACAATATTACACTATTCAGTAGTTGAGTTGTAGATTTAGGAAGAAACCATTTTTCTCATCTCATCCCTAAACTCACTTGGCGGTTGACCAGATTTTTTTTGAAGACATTAGAGAAGTAGGAGTTTTCATTATAACCTAGCTCATAGGCTATTTCAGAAATGGTTTTTTCAGTAGAGATCAAAAGGTTTTTGGCTTCGGTAAGCTTACGGGTTTCGATGATTTCTGAAACACTCTGCTCTAAAATATTTTGGCATATCAAGTTTAAGTTTCGGGTCGACATAAATAGTTTTTCCGCATAAAAATCTACACCCAAAGGTCTGTGATAATTTTCTTCAAGGATGTTCAGGAAGTTTCCAAACGAGATGTTCTGTGTTTTATATAAAGTTTCGTTTGTAGTGTTTAACTTTTTTGTTTCAACTTCTATCATAGTGAACAAGGCACTTAACAGTTGCTTGATTATGGCATAGCTTGGGTTTTCTTGTGCTGCTTCTTCGTTCATCATTTCGCATACTATTGCGAGTCGTTGAAAGCATTTTCCTTTTTCTAATTTTAAATTGGCCTTGCCGTGATATAGGGAATAAAGTTGAAACGTAGTCTCCGGAATAAATTCGCTCTTGAACCGTATTGCCCAAATGTCGCACTTCCCGTTATAAGGTCTCGGTATTACACGGTGCACCTTCCCTTTGGTGACGAAACTCACAAAAGGTGCTTGGGTTTTGGTTGCGTTAAAATCAATAAAATGTTCCAGCTCTCCGCTTATTCCAATCAATAATTCTTCAAAGTCGTGGCTATGGGGTTCATCTGGTTGGGAAGAAATCCTAATCGCTTCTGCTTCGTCAACTTTGAATATGTGGAATAGTTCATTCATTTGTTAATTGGTGGTGCTTTGGTTCACATCTATAGGCAAAACTTATTCTATATTGCCATCCTAAAAATAATGAATTTATTTAACTTTTATAAGGTTAGTGAGTTGGAGTTAGGTTTATAGCCAGATTGTGTATTTAAAGGAATTAAGGATATGTATACCGAAACATCCAAATTCAACCGCAACGCTTTTTTTGTCATACCCGAAACCAAATGTTTACTGGTAACATAGGGCACCTGGTTTTAAACCCCACGAATGCCACCTACAGAAGCCATATTACTATTCGTCCATATTTTAGTTGCATTACAGGAATTACATAATGTATTCCGTAGAAAACTCCCATTACTATTTTGTTTTCTGAATTTTTCATTTCTTGTTTAAATATGCGAACTATATTATTGACTTAGGTGCTTAAACGTTAATAAGAATGAAAAATGCCCCCATACTTATTGTTGGTCATCCAATGTGGTCACGCCTATTCATTTAAAAAAAGGATATATTAAAGAAAAACAAAGGCTTATAGTTATCTTTAACTATAGAATAATTTAAAACTTAAACTGAGCTATATGAAATTTTTTAAAATTATTTTACCTATCGGCCTATCCTGCCTTATGATTTTAATTGCCTGTAACGAAAATGGCAGACGAAAGAACGCTGATAAAGTAGATTCCAGTGTGATAAATATTAATCCTAAAGAAATGAAACATATAGGAACCGTAGATGAACGTTACCAATCGTATAATGTGAAATGGTAGAAGTGGCCGGAGGGGAATTCTGGAAACCTTACCACCTGATGGATAGTCTGCCTCCTTTGGCAGCCGTCTCAACTTATGACGTTTCTCAAAAGAACGAAGCGTTGTACCAGAAACTTTCACCCATTGATCTGACAGATAAAAGATTAATGACCCTAGCGAAAGGGCTTGCCCCTGCTTATGTGCGGGTAAGTGGCACCTGGGCCAATGCGATTTATTTCCAGGATAATGATGAACCGCAAATGACAAAGCCGCCCGCAGGTTTTGTAAATGTTGTAACACAAGGCCAATGGAAAGGCGTTGTTGATTTTATAAAAGCTACAAATGGTAAACTCGTTACTTCGTTTGCGGTTTCCAATGGTGTACGGGATGCACAAGGGGTTTGGACACCTAAAGAAGCACAGAAAATTGCAGACTACACCAAAAGTGTTGGCGGAGAAATTGCCGCTGCAGAACTGTTTAATGAACCTACCATGCCAACTGCCGGAGGTGAAATAAATAAGGATTATAATGGACAGGATTTTGCAAAAGATGTAGCGGTTTTTAATGCCTGGTCAAAAGCTACAGTGCCCGATATGTTGGTGCTTGGTCCCGGTTCAGTTGGCGAAGGTTCTCCTAATGTATCACTTCAAAGTATGGGAATGACTTATCTATCAACAGATGCGATGATGTCGGCGGAGCCAAAGCCACAGTTCGATGTTTTTTCATATCATTATTATGGAGCAGCTTCTATGCGCATGATTCGCAGTGGCCCTTTTTCAACAAAAGCTGAAAATGCACTTGATGATTCATGGCTGCGTAAAACAGATACGGTAACAGATTATTACGCTGGGTTAAGAGATAAATACACTCCGGGTAAGCCTTTATGGATTACCGAAACAGCCCAGGCGGCAGGCGGCGGCGATCCGTATGCTGCTACTTATCTGGATTGTTTCCGCTATTTATTCCAGTCAGGTTCTTTGGCTAAAAAAGGTGTAAAGGTGATTATGCACAACACTTTGGCTGCAAGTGAATACAGCCTCATTGATCAGGATACGCATTTGCCAAAACCTAATTATTGGGCCGCATTTTTATGGGCAAAATTAATGGGCACCGAAGTGTACGAAGCAGGTAACGGCGCACCAGGGGTCTATTTGTTTGCACACAATCAGAAAGGCCAGGAGGGTAGCATTACACTATTGGTCATCAATACCAATAGACAGCCTACTTCTGTAAATCTTCCTTTAAACGCTGAAAAATACACGTTAACCTCTATAGAGCTGGAGGGTAAAACGGTAAAGCTAAACGGCCAGGAATTGAAATTAGATGCCAATGATGAATTACCTGCATTAAAGGGAAACCCAATAAAATCCGGAACAGTGGAATTACCTGCAACGAGTATTAGCTTCATCACATTCGCGGATGCAAGAAATTCAAATGGAAAATGAAAAATATTTTAATGTATGAACCGTATAGCCGATAACATAAAAGCTTTTTTCAAAAAGGAATCCGCGACCGGAATACTATTGATTTTTGCCACAATTGCTGCTTTGGTAGTGGCCAATAGTCCGTTGAACACTTATTACCATCATTTGATGGAACTTAAGTTTACCTTGGGCTTTCCCGAGTTGAATCTTTCCAATTCGCTCCATCATTGGGTAAACGACGGATTGATGGCCTTGTTCTTTCTGTTGGTTGGTCTTGAAATAAAAAGCGAACTCAAATTTGGCAGGTTGCAATCCTTTCAATCGGCAGTATTTCCTGTCGTAGCCGCAATTTGTGGAGCCATTTTCCCTGCACTTATATTCTATGCGTTTAATCAAGGTACAGAATACGTGCACGGCTGGGCCATACCAATGGCAACGGATATTGCCTTTGTGATCGGAATTATAGCAATGCTCGGCTCCAGAGTACCTACTTGGGCCAAAGTCCTTGTAACAACCATCGCCGTAGTAGATGACCTTATTGCCGTACTTATCATCGCCTTTTTTTATACCGATGAAATAAGTTGGCAAGCTATGGGCATAGCAGGGATTTGTACACTGGTCCTATTGATTTTCAACTATAAAGGTGTCAATAGGTTGACCCCCTATCTCGCGGTGGGCTTTATATTATGGTGGGCAGTATTGGCTTCGGGCATTCACGCAACCATTGCAGGAGTAATTTTAGCTTTTACCATTCCTTTACATAGGGAGTGGGAACTGGATAGGATCAGGGATTTTGCAAAGAGTGGGTTCGACCTGTTCAAAAAAGCAAAGGATGAGACACTAAATCATACTTCCTCACAAGCCTATTATTTCCTTGAAAGAACACAGCGTGAAATGGAAGCACCACTAAAACGATTGGAGCGAAAATTGCACGCACCGGTTTACCTTTTTATTATGCCCTTGTTCGCTTTTGTAAATGCTGGGATCGTCTTTGATACTGAAATAATGGGCCAGGTCTTCGATGTGCCGATTACTTGGGGAATAATCCTGGGATTGTTGGTAGGCAAACCTTTGGGCATCTTATTTGCCATTTGGATATTGGTGACATTTTTCTTTAAAAATATTCCCAGCACAAAAGCGATATGGAAGGTGCTTTTTGCAATCGCAGTACTTTGCGGCATCGGCTTTACGATGTCTCTATTTGTTGGCAACCTGTCCTTTACAGATGAAATAGTAATAGGTGAAGCCAAAATGGGGATCCTCATCGCTTCCGTGATAAGCGGCTTTTTAGGTTATTATTTGTTATACCGTGCAACCAAGAACCCAGAAGCAATTAGTGATGATAAAATACGAGCGAAAGTGGATAAATAGAGGTGGTTCTTTGGATAATTATATATTACAAATATAGATTGGGAAAATACAATTATCCCCTAATTTTAGCCTAATAAATCACTTAAGCAGAGCCATAATGAGTCATTCTCGATTTATTTTGTTCTTATTAAGTTTTCATCTGGTAAAATAGAAGCATTCAGACCTATACGGAATGTCAGTAAAATGTTTCAATCAAAAATTCACCACACTATCCAAAGCGTCATCGGCATCACGATGAATGAAATTAGCCTGATAATTTAATGTAGTTTTTAAATCACTATGGCGATATAATTTCTGCAACATTAAAGGATGTATGGCATCTCCAGCGATATTGCCAAAACTGTGGCGGGCGATATGCATTGTAATCTTCTTATTTATTTTAGCTTTTTTAGCAATCGATTTTAAGTTGTCGTTGAATTTTTTGGTAGCTGTTTTTCTCTTATTGTAAATATCCCTGGCATCATCAAGATTGGCCTTTTTTAATTCGGGAAACACGAAGTCATCTTCACTTCTTTTATCATCCTTGTAAAATTTTAGAATCTGCAATATTTTTTCAGGAATTTTAAGGGACAGTAATTTTGAATTTTTATTCATTCTATAATGAAGTCTATTATCGTAAATATCTGACCATCTGGTCCACAGAACGTCAGTAACCCTCATACCTGCAAAATTGAAGCTGTATAGCCACACATTTCTGGTATGTATTTCAATTGGAGATAAATTTTTGAGGTTCTCAATACTTCGAATCTCAAAGATATTCAGCCCGACCTTTGTAGTTTCTGGAAACCTAATCCGGATTTTATCTGTTCCAAATGGATATAATTCCCGACTAACAACTTTATGTTTGATAGCCCTATTGAATAAGAGCCTGATAAGAACCAATATATTCATTATCGAGGTTTCTGAAAGAGAATGCTTTACCTTTAAATTTAGCATTAACTTTTTAAGAAAACGTTCATCGATTTCTTGAAATGAAAGCTGTTTGGATTTATTAAATTTCACAATAAAACTTACCCACGCCTTATCTGTAGACAAACGGTTTAACTTTTCAGAGCTTTCCAAATCGTCAAGATGTTCTTGTGCCAATTCAAAAAAGGTTGAGCTATTGGTGGATGAATATATCTCTTTTTTTATTTGGTTTGCAGACGCATCCTTCTTTTCAGATTGCAACGTGATTAGAGCTTTGTTGGCCTCTGAAAGTTTTTGCGATAACAAACTATTCAGGTTATCAGAATTGGAGTTTGATTTTTTGACACGAATATTCTTTTCGTCCCAATCTTCTAATTCAATATAATGACCAATGTATTGGTATGTTGACCGACGATTTTTAGTAATACGAATGGCAAGAGGGTAAAGGCCTTCTTTATTCGACTTTTTGCGAAGAACTATTTTTGCGTTTGATGACATGGTTACCTGTTTTTAGCACGAAAGTCAAATCAGGTACAACATTTGGGATAAGAACCGATATAAAGATACGCTTTTATTAGGTTCTCTGGGTACAACATAGGTACAACAAATGCTGAAATCAATTGATATTAGATGATATCAAATAAAATGTGAAATCACTTAAACAATTGGAAATGAATTACTTTGCTATTGTTTGGGTAAATGTACGCTAGACTTAGGATCTAGTGCCGCAAGGTGTGGGAGTTCGAGTCTCCCCGCCTGTACAACGAGAAAAGCTCCTCAGTAATGAGGGGCTTTTTCTATTATTAATGGAATATTTTAAGGAACGAGACGA
>Ga0314774_1000120_pt1 | contig 70275 bp, 74 predicted proteins | sample MetaGCBIA2018_FD_204515 | JGI IMG/M metagenome (GOLD analysis project Ga0314774, IMG submission 204515) | Cryopeg brine microbial communities from Beaufort Sea near Barrow, Alaska, United States - CBIA 2018 | ecosystem: Environmental > Aquatic > Marine > Coastal | place: USA: Alaska | collected... | reverse complement strand
ACAAACCGGTTACCTGTCTCAGAGTTATTGAGGTGAAGAATAGGCAGGAGCCGTATACGAGGCCCGTACGTACGGTTCTGTGAGAGGGCTGGGGCGAGCTTGATCTGCTCGCCTCACCCTACTCGATGGTTAAAGGCCTGTCGATCAAGATTTATTGTTAAGGATCCAAAGTCAGCGGTTGAAAGATTTTCATCAGAGGTTATCAGACCCTATCTGCGGCTAAACGGCTTGTGGTTGTACCTTAAAGTCAAAGGTTTTTTTGCCGCTGATACAATCTGATCAGGTCTGATAGATCAACTGTTCTATAACTTAAACAAAGGTCATACTCTGAAAAGCTTGTAACGGTAAAGTGTAGAGTCTTTTCATTACAGGTTACGAGAACGGGCTAAGGCTCTGTTAATCAGTTCTCAACCTTTTTTTTGGTTATAAGTTCGTAGTTTAATGTTCAGTAGACACAAAAGGATCAATGTTATGAAAATCATAACCGCCGATTTTCTCACGTTATCCCTTTTAGCCGCTCTTCCTGACTGTCAGGCGATCTATCGTTTTGGCAGTTGGGGCACAGAAGCAGAAAGACCAGAGAGTGATATTGATCTTGCCATTCTGCCGGCACACCCTCTTGATCCGGTGCATCGCTGGGAGTTGGCCCAGAAAATTGCTTCGTTGGCCGGTCGCGATGTCGATCTTGTTGACCTTCTTTGCGCGTCAACGGTACTGCGGATGCAGGTCGTAGCTCACGGCGAACGGCTTTACTGCGCAGATAGCAATCAGGTGGAACAGTTTGAAAATTATATATTCTCAAGCTACGCCAAGCTGAATGAAGAAAGACGCGACATACTTGCTGATGTGACTCAAAGGAAGAGCATTTATGGCAAATGACGTACTGTTAAATAAGCTTAGTGAGACAGTCCTGATAGATTATATAGAGGAGTATGAAGATGATTGAACAGAGTCTGCTCGATATCCTGGCCTGCCCCCAATGCAAGGCAGCAATTCGCCAGGATAAGGAAAAATTTGTTCTGATTTGTGACAACTGTCGTCTCAAGTTTCCGGTTCGCGATGGTATTCCGGTGATGCTGATCGATGAAGCGGAAACGTTCTGATTAAGGTGGTTTCTGTGGAGAAGTTCCTCATACTTAGTGACGGCAAGCCGGGACATGTCAACCAGTCCATTGCGTTTGCCGAACTCTCCGGTCATGAATATATTATTGTTCAAGTGAAGTTTCGTAATCGCTTCTGCAAGGCGCTCTCATATCTCTTCGACCGGATCGGTCTCCACATCACACCCCTGTTCAAAATGACTGGGGATCTTCAAGGTTGCTCCACAGTTGTTTCGGCCGGATCAGAAACCTATTACGCCAACCGGACCCTGGCAACAAAACTGGGTATGCGATCTGTCTCCGTCATGCTCCCGAGCGGCTACCGCTACGGCGGCTTCGATCAGATTATCGCTCAGGACCACGATCGCCCACCGGTACGTGCCAATATTCAAACCTTACCTATCAATCTTTGTAAGGTGCGTCCGCAATCTATTTTTCAACCTGAGGCAGGTTGTCACTGTCTCGGTCTGGTGATAGGCGGCCCGAATAAAGTGTTTCGGATGAAGACCGAGAAGTTGCGCAAACAGATCGAACAGATTGTCACATTATTTCCCGAACACAAAATAGTGGTGAGTACCTCACGACGGACACCTGCTGAAATCGAAGAGATGCTCTCCTCATTCGATTTTTCTAAAGCCTGGATCTATTCATCCGATCCGGCTAATCCGATCCCGGATTTTCTGGCTCACTGTGATTATGTCTTTATTACCGGGGACTCAACCTCCATGATCAGTGAAGCTGTCAGTTTTGGCGCTTCGGCTGTCGAAATTCTCCCTCTGGATGAAGCCGCACCGGCAAAGAAATTCTCCGCGCTGATAAACGGGCTCGAGCACCGCGGCTGTCTGCACCGTTTTGACGGAACCGTCGGAACATGCCGAACCAAGATCGATCTCTTGGCTGAGCTTGAAGGGGAGTTGAAATGAAAATCGTCCAGCTCTTGCCAGAACTGAACGAGGGTGGAGTGGAACGAGGTGTTGTAGAGCTGAGCCGTGAATTGGTCAAGCTCGGACATGAAAGTATCGTGATCAGCAATGGTGGTAAGCAGGCCGATCAGATCGCTTTGGATGGCGGACAACATATCAAACTTGATGTATGCAGCAAGAACCTGCTGACGGCACCGTTTCGGATGATGAAGTTACGCCGCTGTCTCCGGGAGCTCAAGCCGGATATCATTCATGCTCGCAGTCGGGTTCCGGCCTGGCTTGCCTGGTTCGCCAACAAGCCGCTGTCTATTCCGTTTGTGACCACGGTTCATGGTTTCAACAGCGTCAATGCTTACAGTCGGATTATGACCCGCGGTGATCGGGTGATCTGTGTCAGCAATTCGATCAAGGAGTATATCCAGCAGCACTACGGGGTGTCAGATGATGTCATTCATGTCATCCCACGTGGTATTGATCTCGACACCTTTAGCCCGGATAACCTTGACGCCGATTTTATGCAATCGTTTAAGTCTACCTATCAACTGCAGGATCGCTTTGTTATCTCTTCGGTTGGTCGGATTACCCAGTTGAAGGATTACGAAACATTTATCCGGGCGATTGATTCATTGCGCACAGAATTTCCTGAAATTATCGGACTGATTGTCGGTGGTGTTCATTCTGCAAAAAACAGTTATTTCCAATCCCTACAATTATTGGTAGACTCCCTCGGCTTGGAAGGGCACGTTGTTTTTGCTGGGAGTCAATCTAAAATTGCCGAAGTCTACGCGCTGAGTGATATCGTAGTGTCGAGTTCAAAAAAGCCGGAAAGTTTTGGACGTTCGGCAGCTGAGGCTCTGGCAATGGAAGTGCCTGTGGTGGCGACAGCGCATGGTGGGATGCTCGACATCGTGAAAACAGAGGTTACCGGTGCACTGTTCAATCCCGGGGACACGGTGTCATTGGCTGCCGGTATTCGGACTCTCAAGTCGGCCCCGCTGACTGGGTTGAGAACCTTTGTTCAGAAAAATTTTACCCTCGGGAATATGGTCGACAAAACTCTTCAAGTCTACATTCTATTGGTGGGAAAGAGAAAGGAGCGATGAGCGTCCTTTCGTTTTTCAATTACTGTGCAGTCAAATGTAAAAGGTGGTTTAAATGAAAAGAGAAATACCAATATTTTTTACTTTCGATAACAACTATGTTGTTCCAGCTGCCGTTGCTTTTTATTCATTGCTGAGGAAAGCAAAAGATAATATTTTTTATAAAATGTATATTTTACATTCAGATATTACAGAAAATAGTAAAAATTTACTATATGAGGTTATAGATGGCTGCAAAAATGCGAGCCTTGAATTTAGGGATACAGGAGAGTTTTTGCACAGTGAGTGGGCGCATGGAAATTTTGACGGGCATAACAACGAAGGTAAAACACAATTCACTTGCGATGTCATTGTTAAATGCTTTGCTTCAAAATTTTTCCCTGAATTCGATAAAATAATTTATTCTGATGTTGATGTTGTTTTTATGGATGATATCTCTGAATTATATGATGTTGACTTGACAGATAAATATATTGCTGCAGTTAAAAATGCTTTTATGAAGTTTGACCAAAAAGAGTTGTCTCATCTGTCTGCAGATAACTATGAAAAATTTAAAGATTCCTATTTTGCTGGTGGCATTTGGGTTCTTAATTTGGAAAATATCCGCCGCGATAAAATTGAAAAAACAATGATTGAGATAATAAATGATGATAAAATTATAAAAAAATGGAATGATCAAGATATTATGAACATATCTTGCAATAATAAAGTTGAGTATATTTCTTTGCGTTATATTTCTTACCCGTATATTCTTGATCGATTTTTTTCAGATAATTTTTCAAGTCATTTCAGTAAAGATGAAATTGTAGATTCTGTTATTTTGCCAAAAATACTTCATTATGCAGGATTAAAGCCTTGGAACAGAGAAGTTGATTGTGGTGAAATTTGGTGGAATTATTTTAATGTGCTTAACCTTCCAAAGACAAAAATATTTGAATCGAATGATGAACGATTGGCTAATGCAAAAGTAATCCATAAAGTTTATTATGCAATATGGCTAATTCTAAACAAAATACTAAAAAGAAAAAGATTGATATAATAGGCCGATTATTCTTTGGGCGCTCAAAAAAGGTTCTTCCTTTCGTGATTATGGGATAAATATGTCAAATGTTTTTATTGATATTGGCTCGGCTTACTCAGAACTCTAGGCCGAGCTTGATGACGCAGTTCAGAGAGACATGCGTTCCGGTTTGTACATTCTCAGTAAAGCGGTCGAGGGCTTCTAGTCAGAATTTTCCGCCTACTTACGGAGTCAAACACTGTATTGTTGTTGGAACGGCCTTGATGCCTTGGATTTAGCTTAATGTTGATGTTTTCGGGAGTACGATAAGTTCTGTTGCCGCTGATCTCGCGGCGTATCGATTTGACACTGAAGCGCATGTCAAGTGTGTCAGGTTTGGGAGAATTTGTTGTGCTTGCTGCTAAAGTAATCAAGCAATGAACCCTCTTGTCAGACCCATTCTGAACAAGATTGCCAGTCGTAAAACATCCGCATCGTTGATTCCGAATCCAGTCGACTCGAGTATCGATACACTTCACATTTTTTCTAAAGATTAATTTGATCATGATCTACTGTTTGTCAGGGGGAGAGCCCCGTGGGACAATACTGCAGATGATAGGGTGACCGCTGTCTATAATCTTGCCGCTGATTTCACCGATCTTAACGTTTTATTGCCAACAGTATATGGGATGACAAGTATTTAAAGATCTTCGGTAATTTAAAAATGGCATTATCTTTCAATCATCGACCAATGGGAACGCATACGAGGAAGGTGGTCCGCTCTATGTGTGCTCTTCGGATCGGATCAGCTTCTGTATGGGGAATGGTCTTTTGACCTTTGCCAACTGCATGTTCAGTCTCTGAACTGTATGGTGATGGGTACCTGATTGAAGTCTCCGGCTACGAGGAGTTGAAGGAGAGGATCAGGTATTCCCAAGCAAACTTTTCGGAGAGAAAGTCGATTGCAGAAAGGGGCACACCGTCGCGCACACCGATTTTAATTGTGAACGGGTGACCCGCTACATGTTGGAGACTGTTCTCGGCGCGAGTTACACTCACAAATATCAGTGGTCGGTTGATCATTATTTCGTTATGGCATAAAGAATGGGGCTGGAAATGAACTACTTTAAACACGATCAATCACTTGTTGAGTCTGAACAGATCGGCGATGGAACACGGGTCTGGGCGTTTGTCCATATTTTATCAGGTGCGAAAATAGGGCGCGACTGTAACATCTGCGACCACGTCTTTATTGAAAATGATGTCGTGATCGGTGATCGGGTGACGATCAAATGCGGTGTACAGATATGGGACGGCCTGCGTCTGGCCGATGACGTCTTTGTCGGGCCGAATGCGACCTTTACCAACGATCTGTTTCCGCGCAGCAAGGCTTACCCCGAAGCATTTGCTCAGACGATTGTCTGTGCCGGGGCGAGTATTGGTGCAAATGCGACGATACTCGCCGGTATCACCATCGGTGCAAAAGCAATGGTCGGGGCCGGAGCTGTTGTCACTAAAGATGTTCCGGCGAGAGCGATTGTTGTCGGGAACCCGGCCAGGGTCAAGGGGTATGTTGAAAAAGAAGGGGAGGCCGTCTGACATGGGATTGAATGATTGTGGTTTGGTTGAACTGCCGAAGATCTCTGATGTGAGAGGGAATTTGACTTTTATTGAAGGTGGCCGCCACGTGCCGTTTGATATCAAACGGGTATATTATCTCTATGATGTGCCGGGTGGAGCAGAGCGGGGAGGGCATGGGCATAAAGCGCTTCACCAGCTTATAGTCGCCATGTCAGGGAGTTTTGACGTTGTCCTCGACGATGGAAAAGAGAAGAGACGCATTCATCTGAATCGTTCTTATCAAGGATTGTATATCTGTCCGATGATTTGGCGGGAGCTTGATAATTTCTCTTCAGGTTCCGTCTGTATGGTTTTAGCCTCTACTCTTTACGATGAATCCGATTATTATCGGGATTATGATCAATTCCTGGAGGCCATTCCGCAAAAAAAATGAAAGTACCTTTTCTCGAATTGATCAGCCCATGTGCTGACATCCAAACTAAGATTAATGACTCGATTCAGAAGGTCATAAACTCCGGATTGTTTATTCTTGGTCCTGAAGTCGAGGGATTCGAAGCTGAGTTCGCAGAATACTGCGGTGTCTCTCATTGCATTGGGGTCGGCAATGGTCTTGATGCACTGCAATTAATTCTTCGAGCCATGGGCATCGGACCCGGAGATGAAGTGATTGTTCCGGCGCACACGTTTATCGCCACCTGGCTTGCCGTCTCGCATGTTGGAGCAACACCGATCCCGGTCGATATTTCGATACAATCATATAATCTCGATCCTGCTTTGATAGAGGCTGCGATTACCTCTAAGACCAAGGCGATCATGCCGGTGCATTTGTATGGTCGCCCTGCTCGAATGGATGTCATATCAGACATAGCGAAAAGACATGGCTTAAAGGTCATAGAAGATGCAGCTCAAGCACATGGTGCTTGTTTTCAAGGGAATAGGGCGGGTTCTCTCGGGGATGCTGCTGCATTCAGTTTCTATCCCGGGAAAAACCTCGGTGCTATCGGTGACGCTGGCGCTATTACTACGAATGATTCGGACCTTGCGGAGCAATTGCGATTGTTGCGTAATTATGGTTCTAAACAGAAGTATGTGCATGCTTGTGCCGGCGTGAACAGCAGACTTGATGAGTTACAGGCGGCTGTGTTGCGGGTGAAATTACGACAACTTGACTTATGGAATCAGCAGAGAAAAGAAATAGCTACTCGCTATTACGAGACGTTGTCTAAACTCGATTTAGTGTTACCCATTACAGTGGCTGACGAGGAATCGTCTTGGCATCTGTATGTGGTTCGTTCATCTGCTAGGGAGAGGGCATTAGCGCATCTGGCTGATAGTGGAATTGGAGCTTTGATTCATTATCCAATCCCTCCCTATCGACAGGAAGCTTACAAGGCCATAGTGGAGAATCCCGATTTTTTTCCTGTGACAGAAAAAATATCTAGTGAGATTTTAAGCTTACCAATCGGGCCGCATCTGAGTGACAGTCAGGTTGATCTTGTTATCAATTGCCTCCATAAAATACTTAAATGAAAGAAGTTAGTTTTGACTACTTATTCAAAGCAGGCTCCTATAATAGATGGCCAATTCAATGTCGACCACATCTGCACCCGTCAGCAATGTGATGCTGGTCGTGTCGATTCAAACATCGACACCCCCTCAGCCAAGATACAGGCCGAGTTGGAGGAAGAATGATTGGCAAATCAGTTCCGTTGGATAGTTCAGAACCAACCGCTCTTCTAGCACAGAATCGTACATATTTCGATCGTGCGGCTTGTGCTGCGTTAAATGCTGCCCGTTTAGGGCGTTCTGAGCAGGCAATGCTTTGGGCCAAGCTTGCCGCTGATTGTGCTTGGGCCATGCACCCAGGTTTTTATAGCTATCCCTCGCTAGAGGCGATGCTTCGTGAATTAGGCCGTAATTTAACAGGAACACCCCCTGTTGTCACTCCCTCTCTGCCAGGCAGAAAGGGAGATAAAAAAACATGGTTGCATCTCATTACCACTGCTTCATCGACTGGAGGACATACCCGCCTTGTCGAGCGAATGATCGTCAATACCAGCGCTGTTAGTGATGATATACACTCCGTATTACTGATCAACCAGGAGAAGGAACCCATTCCTTCATGGTTAGGTGAGGCAGTGGAATCTTCTGGCGGCACAATGATTGAGCTTCCAAGGGAATTTTCCTTGACAGACAGGGCGCGTGCGGCCAGGCAGATTGCCTTTGACTGGGCGGACAGGATTATACTGCATGTCCATCCGAATGATCCTGTCCCCTCAGTTGCTTTTGCATTACCGGGAGGCCCACCAGTAGTATTCCTCAACCATGCTGATCATGTTTTTTGGCTCGGCGCAGGATGTGTGGATGTTGTAGCGGACATTCGGTTGGAAGGCCACGAATTAACCGTTACCCGCCGGGGGGGGGCACCTTCAAAAATATTACCGATTCCGCTTATTTCTTCTGCCTCAAGTCGTTCTGCAACGGAGGCTAAGTCTTCACTCGGTATCTCTGACAGCACGGTTGTGTTGTTGGCTATCGCTCAAAGCTACAAATTTGCTCCATATGGTGAAGTGGACTTTCCGGCTAATGCAGTAAAAATTTTACATCGACATAAAGATGCAATACTCCTTGTTGTCGGTCCGGAAGAAACCGATCCACACTGGCAAAATGCCTTGTTGCATTCTGGAGACCGGATTAGATTACTCGGCGGACAGAAGGATATCGAGCAATATTTTGCGGCTGCTGACATTTGCCTGGAGAGCTATCCTATAGGATCACTTACCTCAACCTTCGATGCAATGTTGAGAGGGGTACCGGTGATCAGGTCCCCCCGGGGGACACCTCCAATTTTTACAATGTCAGATTACGACGGTCTTGGAGATACAGCTTCTAATAATGAGGAATATCTTCGCATGGTTTCAGCGTTGATCACCGACTCGTCATCACGCAAGGAAGCTGGTGACAGGCAGAGAGATGCAGTCACGGATATCCATACTGGTACCGGTTGGTGTGATGCCTGGCAGCGACTTTTGGCGAGTATTCCCTTTTCCCATGCCCCTCTCGATATAAAATGGGGTCACCACTGGGAAAATTTTTCAGATTTGGACCTCGTCTGGTCAGATTTGCAGACGAGGCAGTTCGTCGTGCCCCTGGATAGAGAGTCGTTTTTCAAGAAGAAAAAGCGTAGATTGCACAGAGACAGTTCTCGCGGATTCCTTTTTTTGAAGTTATTGTCGTCAGTTTTGCACGGGAACCTGAAAGTGGCCAGAATACTATTGCGAAATATTACACATTGATCGATTTGATTTCTTTGAGGAGAGAAACTACTTTCAATTTAAAGAAAGGTGATTTAAACGGTGAATATCGTTTTTGTGGCGCGTTGTGATTACAGCTTGTTAACTGAAAATATGGCGTCGGCTTTTGCACAGCTCGGCCACGAAGTCTCCGTCTTCGACCTGAAAAAACATCGACTCCAAGACAAGTATCTCTCAAAAGGGTACTCTCAGAAGCGACTCAAGTCTTTTTTGAATAAAGTAAAGCCTACGATGGTGTTTGTTGTTGCACCCATGTTTGTATCTGCTGTGATTCTTGACGAGATCGGTAATTATCGTCGAGAGCAGGGCGGGTTATTGGTCGGTTGGATTGGTGACGTCTTCGAACTCAATGACGAAAACAAAGGTAAATGCAGTAATTTTGATCGGTTGTATGTGACCGATTCCTATTTACTTACTTACGCTGGTCTGGATGAAGGAGCTTTCCTGCCTCTGGCGACAGATCCTGCTCTGTTTATCCCGAATCAGAGTAGTCGTAGTATTAGCTGCTCGTTCGTGGCTTCGCGGAACAAGAATCGCAGCGATTTTCTAAGCGGAGTGATACGTCCGATCGATGTGTTTGGTCCTGGGTGGAAGGTGGAGTCACAGCAGTCTTCACCGCATCACTTCTCCTTGGGTGGCATAAGTTTAAAAGAGACCGCCGGGATCTATGCCCGCTCCAAAATCGTTGTCAATCTGAAAAATGCCGTCAATGTTGTCAATGGGTTGAATCAGCGTAGTTTTGACCCGTGCGCTGCCGGTGCCGTGTTGCTGCAAGACTACATTGGCGACCTAGAACGGCATTTCGATCTTGAATCAGAAATCATCGTGTTTCGCGATGCGGCAGAATTTGAAGCGCAGTACGACAGAATTCTAAACGATTCCGAATTGACAAGTAGAATCGCGACTGCTGGGCGGCGCAGGGTTCTGAATGCGCATACCTATCTGCATCGAGCCCAACACGTAACACAGGATTTGGATATTCGTGGGTAAATAGCTAAACATAGGGTTTCGTGCCTTTTTGTTGTTGCTGTAATGCAATTGTTCTCAAGATTTCCAGCTTTTCGTGCTAGAAACTGTGACAGTTGTTTTTTTATGAAATTATTATCGCTATCACGAAATCCTCTAAATATTTATTTAGTTGCGGGGCAGGGAACTAATGCACATTTTTGTTGAAGGCCCTAAATGGGCGGGCATGTGGTCGGCAATTGTTGTCGATTCAATACAGCAACTAGGACATAGCACCCAACTTTTTTATCACAACTCAAAAAGTGACAGCATTCTTCTGCGGGCGGCTTTGAATCGTTTTATCCCTGCGACCAGAAGCCTGTTCAGGTGGGAAGATGCACAGCAGGAGAAAATGTTTGAAGCTGTCTGTGCGTCGGAGTGTGACCTTCTTTTCAGTATTCAGGGTAAGATCGATTCGGCTCTTATTTGCCGGTTGAAGGAACGTAGACCTGATCTGAAGATTGTTTATTGGCTTGGAGATGTCCTGGTGGAGCCGACTCGCCGACGGCTTGAAACTTTGCGTGCAGCATGCCAGTCCGGTAATCTGGATTCTCTTCTGGTCTCATATCGTGGCACCTATGATCAGCTCTGCCGCGAAGGGTATAAGAATGTCCGCTATTTCCCCTTCGGAGCGTCGAGGAAATATCATTCCCTTAACACTATTTCGGATGCAGATAGAGAGGCCTTCACCAGCAAGGTTTCTTTTGTCGGCTCATGTTACCCGGAAAGAGCGGAAGTGATTCGCTACCTTAATGATCATTTGGAAGAGCCTGTACGTGTCTGGGGGAGAGGCTGGCGCAAGGAAGGCCTCCATTCTGAAGGTTCGCTCGATCTTGCTGACTCGCTTAAGGTGCACGCCTGTTCCAAAGTCTCTTTGAATATCCATCATCACCTGACCGATAACGGTTTTAATATGAAATTTTATGAGATTCCGGCAGTCGGTGGTATGCAACTCTGCGACTGGCAAAAGGAGCTAGATGTCTCCTCGTTTCGTGAGGTGATACAGTCATTCAAAGATAAAGAGAGCTTGTTGGAGTTGATCAGGTTTTATTTGTCACACGAGGCTGAAAGATTGTCTTTGGCAGACAAAGCAAATCAAATAGTTTGGGACAGGTGTAACTATTCAAAGCAAATCTCTGAATTGATACAATCTTTGAGTAAATAATTTCTCCTTCTGGGTGCTGATGTTCCGACCGGTTGCATAATAGTTGTTTTATCGGATAGTATGGCCGACAAGAAATTGTTCGGTTTACTGTCGCTTTAAAGTTATGTTTTTTATGCTGGCATCTACTGAAATGGTTTTGTCGATTCAGTCTGTTCTGAATAAGTGCTTGTTTTTTCTACAGACAGACTGAGGCTTTTAATCAAAAGAGAGTGTAATGTCAGAATCAATCTTTACAGGTGAATTTTTTGTGCCGGGGGAGGCACCTAAAAGACTTGAAGAGGACCATTTGTCTCGATACAGTTTTGCCGCTGATTATGTGCGCGGCAAAAAGGTTCTTGATATCGCCTGTGGCTCAGGATACGGCTCTCGCGCACTTCTCGATGCCGGAGCCGTTACGGTTGATGGTGTCGACTTGTCAGAAGATGTGATCGAATTTGCGACGAAGAAGTTTGCCTGTGAAGGAGTTCGTTACTGCTGCGACACTGTTTATTCTTACTCTTCTGATCGCCCGTATGATGTCATTGTCAGTTTTGAAACGATTGAGCATGTCGATGATCACAAAATGGCTTTGAACAACCTGTACCGACTCCTGGCCGATGATGGCGTTTTGTTGATTTCATCACCGAACCGTTTCATTACCTCACCAAAGGCCGATGCGGTGACGGACAAACCGGCCAATCCCTATCATAGGATGGAGTTTAATCGTTCCGAATTCGTTGCTGCATTGCGCGAAGCAGGATTTATCGTTGATGAGACGGATCTTTATGGGCAGCGACTTCAGCCGCGACTTCAAAACAAGACTCTACGCAAGTTCTACCGGAAACTGTTCCGTCCCCATCTTTTCAAGGACCCGTCTGTTGTCCCGGTTGGAGACAAGGAGCCCCGATATTTTCTGGCGGTTGCGAGAAAACAGTAATTCTTAATGGCTTACTGACTCGATAGATTGATATTTACCCCCTGATCTTCTGATTAAATATGGAGCGAGATAGTCTGATGGATAGATTGAATCTGTACGCGGTTGGTGATTGCAACACAGGAGGGGCTGATGCGCTCCCGAAAGGAGAAAGTCTTCCTGATCAACTTGCAGCTATACTTGAGTCCTCCGGTGTTAACGTAAACATGACCAATCTTGGTCTCACCATGACCACGACCCGGGAAGGTGTAACTAAGGTCAATAACGACGTACACGCACCTGATTTTTTGTTGATTAACTTCGGCTTGGTTGATGCCTGGATCACGGCTATTCCTCAGTGTTATGTCCTTTATTATCCGGACAACGGTGTGAGGAAATTCTCGCGCAAGGTCTTGAAAATGGTTAAAAAAGTTCTCCGCAATCCAACCTTGAATAAAATGGTCAGACGCGGTGAGGTTGTACCGGCTGAAGAATATGTTGATAATTTCAGGCAGATGATTCGGATCGTCCGGAGTCGCAATCCTAACGTCAAGATTCTTCTTTGGGGGACGACGCTGTCGACGGATAATCCGCAACGGAATGAAAATATTCGTCGTTATAATAAGCTTCTGGATAGTCTGGCCCAAGAAGAAGACGTTCTCTATCTTGATATTGAGAATATCGTCACGACTATGGATACAGAAGACTCCTATCTCGACAATGTTCATCTCTCAGGCGCATGTTTTGCCCGTATTGCCGATAAAATGCTGCCGCTTTTAACTGGTGACCAGCCCAAACGATAATTCAATATTTCAGTTCGGTTTCGATGTGCCGATTTGCTATGAAACGGGCAGTCAAAGATGGATTCAAACACCCACGCTTATAAAAACGTTCTGATTATCCGCCAAGCGGCGCTCGGTGATGTCGCCAACATCTTGCCGTTGATCAAACTGGTTCGCGATGCCTATCCCGATGCCAGACTGACCTGTTTGACTGCTGGCTTGACCGCACCGCTTCTTGCCGCAGATCCTTGTATCGACGAGGTACTATCTTTCAACCGGACCCTGGCGCTTCACCGGCTTTTGCCGATGATGTGGAGACTGAAGAACAACACCTATGATCTGGTTATTGATTTCCATTCCTCGACCTGCACCAAATGGCTGGCCAGATCAACAGGGGCACCAATCCGGATAGGTTCGAAAAAGGCGCCTTTTTACACCCATCAGATCAAAGTTGATATTCGGAAACATCAGGCTTGCGATGTTTTTAGATTTTTTCTGGCTCCTCTTGGGCTTGCGCAGAAGGAAATCCACCCCCGTTTCCCCTCCATTGAGACAGGGGTCGTCTCTGCAAAAAAAGTATTAGAACGGCATCAGGTTTCGGTCCCTTTTCTGGTGTTCAATCCCGGTCACAGTCCTGCCTGGGGGACGAAGCGCTGGCCTGATGCACACTGGACGGCGCTAGGACACTTTTTTGTGAAACAGGGATTCTCTATTCTCTTGTCAGGTGGGCCGGGTGACAGCGAACTGACAGGCCGTATCGCAACGGCTATAGGTACTGGTGTCGTAGATCTGGCGGGCAAAACCGATCTGTTTGCACTGGCCGGTATCATGAAACTGTCATCGGCAGTCGTCTCGACCGATAGCGGCCCGATGCATGTCGCTGCCATGAGTGGTGCGAAGGTGGTCGCGCTCTTCGGGCCAACCCATCCCTTAACGAGTTCTCCCTTTGGTCCTGGACACAAGGTACTTCACCATAAACTGCACTGCAGTTACTGCTTTAAAAAGGTATGCCCGTATCAACACGAATGTCTCGATGAGATGGGTCCGGATGAAGTGATGAACGCGGTTCAGGAAATCCTCGCATCAAATCTTGCACCAACCTCAATGCTGGATCAGCAGCTATGAGTTCAACTCGAAACGTTTTGTGGTGGGGTCGATTTGATCCCGACTATTCACGCAACCGGGTCTTACGTCAGGCGTTTCAACAACTCGGCTGGACAGTGACCGATTTCAGACCGTTCACTACACTGACCGGTGATCTGGAAGCGCGTTGTCAGAATATTACGAAGCCAGACTTGGTCTGGGTACCGTGTTTCCGTCAACGGGATGTGGCGTCGGCCAGGCGTTGGGCGGATAAATATTCTGTGCCTCTGGTATTTGATCCTTTGATCAGCGCCTACGACAAACAAGTCAATGAAAGGCAATTGTTGAACCGAGAAAGTTTTCGGGCCCGGCGACTGCTGCGTCATGAGACCGCGCTTTTTCAGTCGGCTGATCTCTTGGTTGCCGATACCCGCGCGCATGCCGATTATTTTCATGTTGATTTTGCTGTTCCGCAGTCGTCTCTTTTTGTTGTACCGGTTGGTGCCGAAGAGGGTCTGTTCCAGACGATTCCGGCAGCGACGGAACGTAACCCGGTCGAGGTGCTCTTCTATGGCACATTTATCGATCTGCAGGGTCCTCAAGTGATCGTTGAAGCGGCAGCAGCTTGCAAGGCACAAAACGTGATATGGACGATGCTGGGCGACGGGCCGTTACGTAAAAAATGTGAAGCTCTGACGCTGAAGTATGGTCTGGATAATCTCAGGTTTGAAAATTGGGTTCCTTACGAAAAATTACCGCAAAGAATTGGGGCGGCTGACATCCTGCTTGGAATTTTTGGCGCCTCTGGAAAAGCGTCTCGGGTTATCCCGAACAAGGTTTATCAATCACTTGCCTGTGGACGCCCTGTTATCACACGTCGGTCTACGGCTTATCCCAAGGGACTTTGTGATTTAAGCAGCTCTGGGTTGATTCAGATTGAACCTGGTTCCGCTGTGCAGCTATCCGATGTCGTGACACATTTCGCACTTAATCCTGAAATGATCTCGACGTCGAGTCAACAAGCCCGTCAAACGTATGATTCTTTTTTTTCCTCTGAAGCCATTCAACTCGCCCTACAGGAACTCATCGATCAGATTCATTTATGATGTCATTGCCTTGTTTCTCCTTTTCATAGAGAATATTTCTCCGGGGTTTATTTGTAGGAGTTGTGAAGACCAATGATTGAGGTTGTGGCTTCTATTTCTTATTGTTACTATGCGCGCTGATAGAAACTGCCGTACAGCAGGACAGGCGAGGGTGTCTTTAACTCTTTTTCGGGAGGTATGCTCCTTGTCGCAACACGTTGGTCGGCAAACAGACCGATCTCGATTTTACCCGTTTCGATGAGGACGCTTTTCGGGCCTGTTTGTCCGATTCGATCGACTATGCAGTGATGGAAAAGACCGATCAAGCGGCGGTTGTCCCTCTCGATGCTGGCTGGAGTGATGTCGGTTGCTGGTCATCACTGTCTGATGTTATCCCGTCAGACGATAAAGGGAATGTCCTGCAGGGGGATGTGCTGACGGTCGACTGCCGGCAGAGTTTTGTTCATGCCTCGTCCCGCCTGGTCGCGGCGATCGGCCTGGAGGGCTACTGCGTTGTTGAAACCAAGGATACTGTGTTCGTCGCCCCGAAGGATCGGGATCAGGATGTTAAACAAATTGTCGATCAGCTCAAACAGTTGAATCGGCAAGAAACAGTATTGCATCGGCGGGTTAGTCGCCCTTGGGGGGCGTACGAATCGGTTGATCAGGGTGCTAATTTTCAAGTTAAACGCTTGACTGTTCGTCCGGCTGCGCGACTCTAACTACAGAAGCACAAACATCGGGCCGAGCATTGGGTGGTTGTGCGCGGGATGGCACGGATTACCCGTGGTGAAGAGGTTTTTGAGCTCAAAGCGAATGAATCGACCTATAAGACGCTGCATCGATTCGAAAACTGTACTGAGCTTCCCCTTGAAATCATTGAGGTTCAATCGGGCGATTATCTCGGTGAAGATGATATTGTTCGTATCGATGATATTTATGGCCGATACCTTTAATTACAGAAAGTTTAGATATGAAGCGATTAACCTGCTTTAAAGCCTACGACATTCGCGGCAGAGTCCCAGATGATTTAAATGAAGAGATCGCGACCGGCATCGGGCGTGCTTTCTGTTCCGTCTTCAAGGCGCATAAGGTCGTGATCGGTCGCGATGTTCGTCATTCTAGTCAGGCGCTCTCAGATGCTCTGGCTGAAGGGTTGATGGCCGCCGGTGCCGATGTTCTGGATATTGGTCTGTGTGGCACCGAAGAGATCTACCATGCCGCCTTCAGTCTCGAGGTTGATGGCGGCATCGTCGTCACCGCCAGCCACAATCCGATCGATTTCAACGGCATGAAGCTGGTGCGAGCAGGAGCCAGGCCGATCAGTGGCGATACCGGTCTGCTCGATCTGCATGATGCGGTCGTAAAAGGAGATTTTACGGATGTCGAGCGTCGTGGCACCTACACAAAAATCTCGCAACGCCCCGCTTATATCGAACATCTGCTCGGCTACGTTGATTTGAAACGGCTCAAGCCGCTCAAAATCGTCGTCAACGCCGGAAATGGGTGTGCCGGACCGATCGTGGATGCGTTGGAAGAGCGGTTGCCTTTCGACTTTGTCAAGGTGCACCACGATCCGGACGGTTCTTTTCCGAATGGGATACCGAATCCGATTCTCCCTGAAAATCGAGCGGCGACCCGGGATGCTGTGCTGAAACATGGGGCCGATTTCGGTATCGCCTGGGATGGCGATTTTGACCGCTGTTTTTTGTTTGATGAGAATGGGAATTTCATTGAGGGGTATTATGTGGTCGGCCTGTTGGCTGAAGCGTTTCTGGCCAAAGTTCCGGGTGCCCGCATCATTCACGACCCGCGCCTCACCTGGAATACGATTGATCTGGTCGAAGCCTGCGGCGGCACGGCGATCCAGAGCAAGACCGGCCATGCGTTCATCAAGGAGAGGATGCGGGCCGAGGATGCGGTTTACGGTGGTGAAATGAGTGCTCACCATTACTTCCGTGATTTTGCCTATTGCGACAGTGGGATGATCCCCTGGCTGCTGGTCGCCGACCTGATCTCCCGGACCGGTCGTCCGTTGTCGGATCTGGTCGGAGCACGGATGAAAAAGTACCCGGTCAGCGGTGAAATTAATCGTGAAGTGACCGACCCATCCAAGCTGATAGCGTCGGTTCTGTCGACATATTCCCCAAACGCGCTGCTGGTTGATCAAACCGATGGGATCAGTGTTGAATTAGAGGAGTGGCGTTTCAGCTTACGGATGTCAAATACCGAGCCTCTGGTTCGTCTGAATGTCGAGTCGAGAGGGGATGCCGCGTTGATGCGGAAAAAGACGTCCGAGCTGTTGAAATTGATCGATGCGGCTTGAATGCTGAATTATTGAGCCTCTTTAAAAAGTCGTCATCCTCGTGAAAACGGAGATTCAATTTTTGGATGTCGCCACTAAATCTCTGGATTCCCACCTGCGCGGGAATGACGGGAACTCGATTTTCTGAGATTTTGCAAGAACTTCTGTTTGTAAGTTTTTCTCTGTGACCTCTGTGTTCTCGAGTGAGTGTGCGAGCGAGCGAGAGACGATTTTGGTTAAATCTCTAAAGGAGACTGTATGTCAACATATCTCGTAACCGGTGGTGCCGGTTTCATCGGTTCGCATCTGGTCGATGAACTTGTCCGCCTCGGCCATTCTGTCAAGGTGCTCGATAACCTTGCGACCGGCCGACTCGTCAATATCGAACATCAACGCGATAAAACTGAATTTATTGAAGCAGATATTCGTGATTACGACGCCTGTCGCAACGCCTGTGACGGGGTTGATTACGTTCTGCATCAGGCTGCCCTCGGAAGTGTCCCCCGTTCGATTGAAGATCCCCTCACCAGCCACGATGTGAATGTGACCGGCACGGTGAACATGCTGCGCGCGGCATCAGAAGCCGGGGTCAAACGGTTTGTCTATGCTTCGTCCTCTGCGGTTTATGGCGATCACCCCGGTCTGCCAAAAATAGAAGAAGAGATCGGCCGACAGTTGTCGCCGTATGCTGTGACCAAGTATACGGATGAACTGTACGCCGGAGTCTTCCACAAGAATTATGGGTTGCAGACGGTCGGTTTGCGTTATTTCAATGTCTTCGGTCCGCGACAGGATCCAGGTTCTGCTTATGCTGCGGTTATTCCGCTGTTTGTCAGCGCGCTCATGGAGAAGAAGTCCCCCCGTATCCATGGCGACGGTGAGCAGAGCCGCGATTTTACCTATGTTGTAAATGTGGTGCAGGCCAATCTTCTGGCCGCCGTCGCGCCAGAAACTGTCGCCGGTGAAGTGTTTAATGTCGCCTGTCACGACCGGATCACGGTAAATACACTGTTCGGGCGAATTCAGTTTCTGCTCGAATCTGATACCGCCGCCGAATACGGGCCTGAACGAGCCGGTGATATCCGTCACAGTTTTGCCACGATCGACAAGGCGAAGCGTCTGCTCGGTTATCGTGGCGAGATTTCTTTTGAAGAGGGGCTCAAGCGTTCCATCGACTGGTATCGAGCCAATTTATCTAGCTGACTTTTTATCTATGACCAAAGGGAGTACGGATGCTGGACGTTCTCGAAACTTATCTGCAAAAACATCAACAGGCGATTCATCATGTTCGCGACGCTTTGCTGCCGCAGATATCAGTCTGCGCACAAAGAATGATCGCTGCCCTGCAAGACGGCAATAAAATATTGATCATGGGGAACGGCGGTTCGGCGGCAGATGCTCAGCATTTTGCCGCGGAACTGGTCGGACGTTTTCGCCGCGAGCGGCAGGGGCTTTCGGCCATTGCTCTGAGTACCGACAGCTCAATTCTGACCGCGATCGGCAATGACTACGGTTTTGATGAAATCTTCAGCCGTCAGATTGAAGCGCTTGCCGTTCCTGGTGATATCGTGTTCGGTATTTCAACCAGCGGCCATTCGAAAAATGTCATCAAGGCGGTTCAAAAGGGAGAAGCACTCGGATGCATGTCAATTGGTCTGCTCGGAAAAGATGGTGGGGCATTGGCTTCGGCTGTTACGACGCCACTGATTGTTTCAGGCGATGAGACCTCATGTATTCAGGAGGCGCATATCATGATCATTCATATGTTATGTGAGCTGATTGAGGCCGCTGTCGCTTCGAAAAGAGGGGCGTTATGAAGCAATATTCTATGATCGATATGCAGAAGGTTAAGACCTACTCGATCAAAGAGCGGGAGAGCAAGGTCAACGTACAGGAACACTTTTCCGGTGAGCTCTCTGCCGGGATGTCGGTTGCTGAACTGTTTTCGTTTCTTCCGCGGCAGCTCGGATCTGAAAATCTATTGAAGGTTGCCGATGCCATTGTGGCGGCACGCAAACAGGGTCGTCCGGTTGTTGCTGCGATCGGCGGGCATGTGATCAAGTGCGGCCTGCAGCCGGTCCTGAAAAAATTAATTTCTGAGGGATTCATCACGGCAGTGGCGATGAACGGCTCGGCAACGATTCATGATTATGAAATCGCTCTGCAAGGGGCGACTTCCGAAGATGTTGGCGCCGTACTGCAGGCCGGGGATTTTGGTTTTGCTGAAGAGACCGGCGCCGGGATTAACCGTGCCCTGAAGAAGCATATGGAGTCAGATCTCGGTTACGGCGCAGCGTTGGGCGCAGAAATTGTCGCTGATGCGATGCCATACGCCGACTACAGCCTGCTGGCGACCTGCCACCAATACAACATCCCGACAACGGTCCATGTTGCGGTCGGCACCGATATCATTCATCAGCATCCGGAGGCCGATGGGGGGGTACTCGGTGAGATGTCGTATCGTGATTTCCGTCTCCTTGCGGCGATTGTGGCCGATCTTGGCAACGGCGGAGTCTGGTTGAATATCGGTTCCTCGGTCATCATGCCGGAGGTTTTTCTTAAAGCGCTGTCGGTCGCTCAGAATCTTGGCTATCATGTCGACAATTTCACAACCGCAAATTTTGATATGATTCAGCATTATCGACCGACCCAAAACGTGGTCCGCCGCCCGACCCAGGGGGGTGGCTCCGGTTACTCGATTATCGGGCACCACGAAATCAATATTCCCCTTTTGGCCGCCGCTGTGCTCGACAGATCCTGATCAAAAGACGAGGGGTAAAGACGATGGATAACAAAACGATCGAAAATTTTCTCGACCGACTGCCGGGTGTCAAGGCCCTCGTCATCGGTGATCTGATTCTGGATGAATACCTCTGGGGGGATTCAGACCGGATCTCGCCCGAAGCGCCGGTGCCGATTGTCGATGTAATGGAGAAGGAGTTGCGGCTCGGCGGTGCAGGGAACGTCATCAGCAACCTCCTCGATCTCGGCTGTGTGGTTGACGTCGCCGGTGTGGTTGGGGATGATGAGAATGGAGGGTTGCTCCTCCATCTGCTGAGTGAACGCAACGTCTCGACAGTCGGTCTGGTGACCGTTTCCGGCCGGATCACCAGCCGCAAAACCCGCGTCCTCGCCAACCGTCAGCAGATGCTCCGGATTGATAATGAATGCCGCGATACACTCTCGGCTGAAATTGAAATCCGGCTGATCGAGTCGATTCAGTCTCGAATTTCTGATTACGACGTTCTGTTTGTCTCCGATTATCTCAAGGGGGTCATGACCGAGCGGGTGTCGAAAGCGGTTATCTTGGCCGGACGGACTGCCGGTATTCCGATTGTGGTCGATCCGAAGGGGAAAGACTATCGCAAATATGCCGGTGCGACGCTTATCACCCCGAACCGCAAAGAGGCGGAGCTTGCCACCGGATCTCTGTTGCGGGATGAGACGGCATTGATCGAAGGGGGGAGCCGCCTACGTTCCGAGCTCTCTCTCGATGCTCTGCTCCTGACACGGAGTGCCGAAGGGATGAGTCTGTTTACCGCCGGGGAAGTGGTCCATGTCCCGACACGGGCCAGGGAGGTGTTTGACGTCTCCGGGGCCGGTGATACGGTCCTCGCGCTGGTCGGTGCGGCGCTGGCGGTCGGTCTCTCTCTGGTCGATGCGGCAAAGATGGCGAATGTCGGGGCCGGGATCGTGGTCGGCAAACTCGGCACCTCGACGGTCACTGCTGCTGAGATTGCCCAAGTTTTGATGAGTGAGCAAGGGAGCAGCAAACTGTGTGATCGTCAGACGCTGTTTGACTCTCTGCAGGCCAACCGACGTGGGAAGCAGGTGGTCTTCACCAATGGCTGTTTTGATCTGTTGCATGTCGGACACGTCAAGTACTTGCAGAAATCGAGACAGTTGGGTGATATTCTGATCGTTGGGCTGAATTCTGACCGTTCCGTACGTCAACTCAAAGGGCCGAGTCGCCCCTTGATTTCCGAAGAGGAGCGGGCGCACATCCTGGCCGCCCTCGATTGTGTCGATTACGTCACAATCTTCGATGAAGAGACCCCGCTTGAGCTGATCCGGCTCATTACCCCTGATATTCTTGTTAAAGGGGGAGATTATTCGCTCGATGGAGTCGTCGGCCGCGAGGAGGTTGAACGTCATGGTGGGCGGGTGGAGCTGGTGCAATTTGTCGATGGAAAATCGACCACCAACATGATCGAAAAAATTCTTTTGCAGTACAAGGAGTCGTCCGGGTGCTGACCGCACGCAAGCTCATGCCGGCTGTTTTTCTCGACCGGGACGGCACGATCAACATCGAGAAGCACTACTTGCACAAGATCGAGGATTTCGAGTTTATCCCCGGAGCGCCAGAAGCGATTCTGCGGCTCAACCGGGCCGGTTACAGGGTTGTGATTGTGACCAATCAGTCCGGGGTCGCCCGTGGTTATTACAGTCTGGAGGCGGTCGCTCTACTCCATGCTCAACTGCAAGAGTGCTTGAACGAAATCGGAGCTGTGGTGGATGGGTTTTATGTCTGTCCGCATCACCCGACCACAGGTGTTTGTGACTGCCGCAAGGGGAAGCCGGGGATGTTGTTGCACGCCGCCCGGGATCTGGATCTCGATCTTGCCGCGTCGATTATTGTTGGCGATAAGCTCTCTGATATTGAGGCTGGAATAGCCGCCGGTTGTACCCCTTTGTTGGTATTAACCGGCTATGGTCTGGACGCGGCATCGAAGGTTCCTGACAGAATTGAACGATTTGTTGATTTACCGGCGGCAGTCGATTACATTGTCGAGTTCAAACAACTGCATGGAGTGATATAAATATGGTTTCATTTGAGGATATTCAAACTAAAAAAGCGAACATTGCCCTGGTCGGTCTCGGTTATGTCGGGCTTCCGCTCGCTGCTGCCTTCGGTCGGAAGGCCAAGGTGATCGGTTTTGACATCAGCCGTCGAAAAATTGAGGAATTGCGCCAGGGGATTGACGCGACCGGTGAACTCTCCAGTGACGACCTCGCCTCAACAGAGATAAAACTGACCGATCAGGCGTCGCATCTCAAGGAGGCCAAATTCTTGATTGTAACGGTTCCGACCCCGATCGACCGTAACCGCAAACCGGATCTCTCGCCACTGGTCTCTGCCTCAACCATGATCGGTCAAAATCTTTCTCCCGGGAGTATTGTCGTTTATGAATCGACGGTCTACCCTGGGGTCACCGAGGATGTTTGTGTTCCGATCCTCGAAGCTGAGTCTGGGTTGACCTGTGGTGTCGATTTCAAGGTCGGATATTCCCCTGAACGAATCAACCCCGGCGACAAGGTGCATACCATCGATAAAATCATCAAGGTCGTCTCAGGGCAGGACGAGCAGACCCTGGAGACCGTTGCCAGGGTTTATGAGCTGGTGGTCGATGCCGGAGTGCACCGGGCGTCGAGTATCAAGGTCGCCGAGGCGGCCAAGGTGATTGAAAACACGCAGCGTGATCTGAATATCGCTCTGATGAATGAGCTCGCCTTGATCTTCAATAAAATGGGGATCTCGACGCAGGATGTGTTGGCGGCGGCAGGGACCAAGTGGAATTTTCTTAAATTTACCCCCGGCCTGGTCGGTGGACACTGTATCGGTGTGGACCCCTATTATCTCACTTATAAGGCAGAGGAGATCGGTTATCAGCCTCAGGTGATTCTGGCTGGTCGCCGGATCAATGACCAGATGGGAAAATTCATCGCCGAAATGACGGTCAAGAAGTTGATTCATGCCGATAAAGCGGTTAAGCGTGCCCGGGTCCTGGTTCTGGGGTTGACCTTTAAGGAGGATGTTCCGGACATCCGCAATACCAAAGTGATCGATATTGTCCGCGAACTGCAGGAGTACGGTATCGAAACCGTAGTCCATGATCCGGTCGCAAATGCTGATGATGCTCTGCGCGAATACGACGTGGAGTTGGTCAAACTTGAGGAGGTTGAGTCTGTCGATGCGGTTATTTTTGCCGTAGCGCATCAGAGCTATCAGGCTTTCTCTGTCGATCACCTTCGCGAACTCTGCTCCAAGCGGAGTGGCACGGGTGTCATTATCGACGTTAAAAATATTCTCAATAAAGCAACGGTCGAATCGGCCGGGCTTGTTTATTGGAACCTCTAATCACGATCAGGTATTGAAATGAAGAATGTACTCGTAACAGGTGGCTGTGGTTTTATCGGCGCTAATTTTGTTCGTCTGCTGTTGCAGGAGACGGATGATCTTAATATTTTCAACCTCGATAAGTTGACCTATGCCGGCAATCCGGAAAACCTTACGGAGATCGAAAACAATCCGCGCTACCATTTCATTAAAGGGGATATCTGCGACGGCATGACTGTTGCGACGATCTTTGCCGAACATGAAATTGACACGGTCGTCCACTTTGCCGCCGAGTCACACGTTGACCGGAGCATCTCCGCACCGTCTGAGTTTATCCAGACCAATATTGTCGGAACCTTTTCCCTGCTGGAGGCGGCACGTGCCGCCTGGAGAGAGAATCTGGCCGGTGGCCGTTTTCTGCATGTCAGCACCGATGAGGTGTATGGGTCCCTCGGGGAGACCGGACTGTTTAAGGAGACCACCCCGTACGACCCTCGCTCTCCTTATTCGGCCAGTAAGGCATCATCCGACCACCTGGTCAGCGCCTACTGCCATACCTATGGGTTGCCGATCCTGATCACCAACTGTTCCAATAATTACGGCCCCTACCAGTTTCCTGAGAAGTTGATCCCGCTCATCTTCAATAACGCGCTCAATGGGCGTGACCTGCCGGTTTACGGCGACGGCAAAAATGTACGGGACTGGTTGTTTGTCGATGATCATTGCCGGGCCATTCTGCGTGTTCTGCAGGATGGGAAAATCGGCGAAACCTACAACGTCGGCGGTAATAGTGAAAAGCAGAATATCGAGGTTGTTCAGACGATCTGCGATATTCTGGACGAGAAGGTCGATCCGCTCCCCTCAGGTGAGCCGCGTCGAGCGCTTATCCAGTTTGTACAGGATCGCGCTGGTCATGACCGCCGCTATGCTATTGACGCGAGCAAGATCAGGGAGGAGTTGGGCTGGGAACCGGCCGTAAAGTTCGAAGATGGCATCCGGGCGACAATAGATTGGTATCTCACCAACATGAAATGGGTTGCCGGTGTTATCGATGGGACCTATAAAGATTACTACAACAGCATGTATCAAGACTCGGGTGACAAGTGACTTGTCCGGTTAGAACGATCGTCATAATCGGGGCGAATGGCATGCTCGCACAGAAGGTGGTTGAAACGGCTGATCCTGCCGACCGGTTGATCCTGCTCGATCTTCCTGAATTCGATATTACGGACCGGGCCGCTGTTCTGCGCAAAATGGGAGAAATTCGCCCGGATGTTATCATCAACTGCGCCGCCTATACCCAGGTAGACAAGTGTGAGACAGAAGAGGCGCTCGCTTTTAAGGTCAACGGCGAAGGACCAGGCTTTCTGGCCGAGGCTGTAAAAATGTGCGGCGCTCTCCTTGTTCATATCTCGACCGATTATGTTTTTTCCGGAGATTCTGATATCCCCTATCGGGAAGAGGATCAGGTCGGGCCACTCTCTGTTTATGGCCAGAGCAAGCTAAAGGGTGAACAGGCGATCATCGCTAGCGGCCTTGAACGTTATTTTATTTTGCGGACCAGTTGGTTGTATGGTCCCGGCGGTCCTAATTTTGTTGAGACGATCCTGCGACTGGCCGCCGAGCGGGAAGAGTTGCGGATTGTTGCCGACCAGATCGGTTCGCCGACCTATACCGGTGATCTGGCCCGGGCCATCTATGTTCTGCTTCAAAAGACGGAAGATGGGGGAGCGTCGCTCTTCGGGATCTACCACTTCAGCAACGCCGGTCACTGCTCCTGGTATGATTTCGCATCTGAAATCGTAACCCGTGCGAAATCGATCGGCATCGCTCTTAAAGTACAAGAGATTAAACCGATTGCAACCGCTGACTATCCTTTGCCGGCCGTACGGCCGGTGAATTCAGTCTTTAATAAATTGAAGTATCAAACCGTTGCCGATGTGAAAATCCCGCAATGGCAAGAGAGTCTGCAAATTTACCTGGAAGAACGTCAGGTTAGCATCTAAGGAGTTGTCTGCAATGTCTGGAATTAAAAAAGGAATTATACTCGCTGGTGGCGCCGGGAGCCGACTCTACCCGCTCACTCTGGTCGCTAGTAAACAGCTGCAACCGGTTTATGATAAACCGATGATCTACTACCCGCTGTCGACACTGATGCGGGCCGGTATCCAGGATATCCTGATCATCTCCACGCCGCACGATACTCCCCGGTTTGAATCGCTGTTGGGGGATGGGAGTCGCTTCGGTATCCGGATCAGTTATGTCGTCCAGCCTGAACCCAAAGGGATCGCACAGGCATTTCTGGTTGGTGAGAAGTTTATCGCCGGGAATCCTGTTTGTCTGATCCTGGGCGATAACCTGTTTTACGGTAAAATGGACCTGGATCGGATTATGGCTGACTTTAACTCTGGTGCGACCGTTTTCGGTTACCCGGTCGTTGATCCGGAGCGCTATGGGGTGGTCGCGTTTGATAAAACCGGAAAGGCGATCGGTATCGAGGAGAAGCCGTTGCAGCCAAAATCGAACTTTGCGGTTCCGGGCCTCTACATGTATGACGAAAATGTTGTTCAAATCACAAAAGGGTTAAAACCATCTGCACGCGGGGAACTGGAGATCACCGATCTGAATATGGCCTACCTGGACCGTGGGGAGTTGATGGTCGAAAAACTGGAGCGTGGCATCGCCTGGCTCGATACCGGGACGCATATGAGCCTGCTTGAAGCGAGCCACTTTATAGGGACCCTCGAGGCCCGCCAAGGGCTGAAGATTGCCTGTCTGGAAGAGGTTGCCTTTCAGAAAGGGTATATCGATGCCAAACAGTTGCGCACCGTTATTGATGACACACCAAAATCGAGTTATCGTGATTACCTTGAACAGGTGCTGAAGGATGGGGTCTCCTGATGCGTGTGACGCCTGCCGATATCTCTGGCCTTCTCATCATAGAACCGACCGTGTTCAGTGATGACCGCGGCTTCTTTTTTGAGAGTTTTAATCAGAAAGAGTGGGAAGAGAAGACCGGTTTGAAGACAACGTTTGTTCAGGATAATCATTCTCGCTCTTCCTGCGGGGTTCTGCGCGGACTCCATTACCAACTGCCGCCAGCGGCTCAGGCGAAACTGGTCCGTTGTATCGTCGGTGAAATCTATGATGTCGCCGTCGATATCCGCCGGGGTTCCAAAACATTCGGTCAATCTTATGGCTGTCTTTTATCGGCAGCGAACAAAAAACAGCTCTGGATCCCTGAAGGATTCGCTCACGGCTTTCTGGTCCTTTCAGAAAATGCCGAAATAGTGTATAAAACGACGGCGTATTATGCTCCTGCATCTGACCGATCGATGCTCTGGAATGATCCAGATTTGAAGATTGACTGGCCGGCAGAGGCTCCTCCTGTTCTTTCACCCAAAGATCTGGCCGGGGCTCGTTTTTTCCAGGCCGATCTGTTTGACTAAATTGACAAAGGATATTTTATGATCAGCAGTATGACCGGATACGGTAAGGGTGAGACTTCGAGTGATGGACTCGCTGTAAACATTGAATTGAGATCCGTCAACCACCGCTATGCTGATATTTCGATTAAAGCACCGCGTTTTCTGATGCCTTTCGAAAATGAGCTTCGCAAATTGATTGGTCAGAAACTGAAAAGGGGGAAGATCGATCTCTTTATCCAGGCAGACTTCTCAGGTGAGTTAGGACAGAAGCCGGTTCTGAATAAACCGCTAGCCGAAGCTTATATGCAACTGTTTAGCGACCTGAGTCAGCACTGCAAACTCTCCTCTGATATCCCTATTACCCTTTTGGCGAGTCAAAGAGATGTGATTTCTGTGCAGGAACAGTTGCCGGATGAGCAGGAAGCTATCCGGTTGATCCGGGAGGCGGTAGAGGCGGGACTTGAAAAAATCGTAACGATGCGCCAGGCGGAAGGGGAGGCGATGCAGCAGGATATGCAGGAGCGTCTGGCCGCCCTTAAAGGGTATCTTGCGACCATCGAGCAGCGGGCTCCAGTTGTTGTCTCTGAGTGGCAGCAAAAATTAAAGGATCGTCTCGCCCGATTGCCGGACGATGTCTCTTTTGATCCCCAACGGGTCGCCCAGGAAATTGCAGTCTTTGCTGATCGCTGTGACATCAGTGAGGAGGTCACCCGTTTCCGGTGCCATATCGATCAGTTTGAATTACTTTTTCAAGCCGATGACCCTGTCGGTCGAAAAATGGATTTTTTATCTCAGGAACTGAATCGAGAAGCGAATACGATGGGTTCAAAAGCCAATGATGCGGAGCTTGCGCGGACTGTTGTTGAAATTAAAGCTGAACTTGAAAAAGTTCGTGAACAGATTCAGAACATAGAGTAGGGGCGGCATGTCACACGAAAAAGGAAATATTTTCGTAATATCGGCGCCTTCCGGTGCAGGGAAGACCTCGCTATGTAAGGAACTGATTGACTTTTTTCCGGAGCTACGCCATTCTGTCTCGTACACAACCCGGCTGATTCGTGCTGGTGAAGTCGATGGTCGCGATTATCATTTTATAGATCAGGAAACATTTGATCAGATGGTTGCCTCCGACGCCTTTGCCGAATGGGCCATGGTCCATGGCAACAGTTACGGAACCTCGTTGCAAACAGTGCAGCAGGCGATCGATTCAGGTTCAGACATCCTCCTTGAGATTGATTGCCAAGGAGCCCAGCAGCTTAAAAAAAATCTGGCTAATGCCTTTTTTATTTTTATAATGCCACCCAGCCTGGAAGAGTTGCAACACCGTCTTGTCGGCCGTAACACCGATGCTGATGATGTTATCAAAAAACGGCTAAACAACGCAGAAAATGAGATGAAAGAGGCGACATGGTATGATCATGTCGTTATTAACGATCAATTCAATGTGGCCCTCGATCAACTGAAACTGATTTTTCAAGGTGGCCAACCATAATTTTGCCTTTACGGCACTAGGAGAATACTCAGATGGCACGTGTTACTGTTGAAGATTGTCTACATCAGATCCCGAATCGTTTTTTACTTGTTATGGTCGCAACCAAGCGCGCCAAGCAGCTTTACAAGGGTGCAAATCCTCTGGTTGAAAACAAGTCGGGAAATAAGAAAGTTGTTTTGGCTCTGCGTGAAATTGCTGCTGGCAAAGTCGAGTATGTCTTGCCGAACTACGAAGCTTGATTTTTTGTTTTCCTCTCTTTTTAACAGTGCCGGTGACTTCAGGTTGCCGGTGCTCTTTTTTTTGTCTAAATAGACGCGAATGTCATGATTTCGCTCGATGATATCATTGTTGAAATCCGCGCCCATAACCCGGACGCTGATTTCGAATTAATCCGGAATGCTTATGCGTTTGCCGTCAAGGCGCATGCTGGGCAGGTTCGTCTTTCCGGTAACGCCTATATTACCCACCTGCTTGAAGTCTCTCTCATTCTTGCCTGTTTCAAGATGGATACAGTCGTTGTCGCCACCGGTCTGCTCCATGATGTAATCGAGGATACCGAAGTCACCCTCGATACAGTCAGGGGAGAATTCGGCGATAGTGTGGCCACCCTGGTCGACAGTGTGACCAAGATCGGTCGGCTCTCTTTTAATACACGTGAAGAACGGCAAGCTGAAACTTTTAGAAAAATGCTCCTGGCCATGGCCCGTGACCTCCGTGTCATTATTATTAAACTTGCTGACAGGTTGCATAATATGCGCACTCTGGATTTTCTTCCAGACTCGGACCAACAGCAGATTGCCAGGGAAACACACGATATTTATGCCCCGTTAGCGAATCGACTCGGTATTAGCTGGCTTAAGTGTGAACTTGAGGATCTTTCCTTTCGATATCTTGAACCGGAAGCCTATCGAAGTTTAATGGAACAGGTTTCGGTTCGAAAGAAAGAGCGCGAAACCTATATAGAAGATATTCGCGCCATCATTAAGTCTAAATTGATTGATCAGGAGATTGTTGGCTCTGTTTCTGGCCGTTCAAAGCACCTCTATTCAATTCATAAAAAGATGGAGCGGCAACAGATTGAATTTGACCAAATCCATGACCTGTCGGCCTTTCGTATTCTTGTTGGATCAGTCCGTGATTGCTACGCCGCGCTGGGGATCATCCATGCTGCCTGGCGGCCTATTCCGGGTCGATTTAAAGACTTCATTGCCATGCCCAAGGCAAATCTCTATCAATCGTTACATACCACCGTGATCGGTCCTTATGGTGAACGGATGGAGGTTCAGATCCGAACCGAGGAGATGCACCGCATCGCCGAGGAGGGGATTGCCGCGCACTGGAAATATAAAGAGGCGGGAAAATCTGTCGTCGCAGGGCCGGATGCGAGCAATTTTCGTTGGCTTCGGCAGATGTTGGAATGGCAGCAGGAAGTTAAGGATTCACATGAATTTCTCGATGCCGTCCGGGTCGAGCTGTTCCCTGAAGAGGTCTATGTCTTTACTCCGAACGGAGATGTTCAGGAGCTCCCCAAGGGGGCGACTCCGGTCGATTTTGCTTTCAGTGTTCACTCGGACGTCGGCTTCCATTGTGTCGGCGCCAAAGTGAACGGCAGGATGGTCCCCCTCAAGACAACGCTGAATAATGGCGATCGGGTTGAGGTGTTGACGTCTGAGAAACAGAAGCCGTCTAAGGATTGGCTCTCATTCGTCAAGTCGAGTAAGGCGCGGAATCGGATCAGGCAGTGGGTTAAAGCCGAACAGAGGGAAAAAAGCATCGAGCTCGGAAAGGCTCTGCTTGAAAAAGATTTACGTAAACACGGATTCAGTCTGAATCGGATCATTTCAGGCAAAACCCTGAAACCGGCACTGGATGAACTCGGCTTTACCACTCTGGATGACCTTCTGGCCAATCTCGGTTATGGGAAGATCTCAATCGGACAGATCGTTAATCGCTTGATACCGAAAGAGCTTCTGAAAGAGGCTCCAGAAACTCCGGGGAAGTTAACCAGGGTTCTTGACAAGATTCGTCGCAAACCCTCTGGTGCCATTAAGGTGCAAGGGGTTGATGATGTGTTGGTCCGTTTTGCAAAGTGCTGCAACCCTCTGGCAGGGGATGATATTGTCGGGTTTGTCACGAGAGGTCAGTGGGTTGCTGTTCATACTGCAGACTGTTCTCGTTTAAGCGGGGTCGACCCGGCCAGGCGGGTTGATGTTGAATGGGATAAAGGGAAGTCAGCAACACGCTCCGTCTTTATCCGGGTGGTCTGTGCTGATCGTAAAGGGATGTTGGCGGCCCTTACTTCCGCTATCAGTGAAGCGGAAGCCAATATTTTGAGTGCAACAATCCAATCGTCTTCCGGTGGTAACCCTATCAACCTTTTTGAAATCGAAGTCGACAATCTCAGCCATCTGACTCGGGTTAAAAATTGTCTTCGTAAGGTGAAAGGGGTACAGAGGGTTGAACGCCAGAAACAGTAAAGGAGTCATATCGAATGAAAAAAGAGATTTTTACGGAACATGCTCCTGCTGCAATTGGGCCATATTCTCAAGGAGTAAAAGCTGGCGGGATGATATTTTTTTCCGGGCAAATTCCCCTTTGTCCCGATGGGACTTTATCTGATGGCGATATTTCTGTTCAGACAGAGCAGGTCTTGCGGAACATGGAGGAGGTACTCAAGGCTGCCGGGTGCGATTTCTCACATGTGGTGAAGACTACGATCTATCTGACTGACCTCGCTGATTTTGCTGTTGTGAATGATCTCTATGGCAGCTGTTTTGCTCCGCCGTATCCGGCTAGAGCCTGTGTGCAGGTCGCAGCGTTGCCGAAGGGTGTCGATATCGAGATCGAGTGGGTTGCCGTCACCCCTTAATCGTTAAACCGGATTGAATAAAAAAACGCACGCTAGGGAGCGTGCGCTTTTTTTTATGGATCTTTTTGAACAAGAAAAGGGTGAATGCATGCATTCACCCTTTTTTAGCTCTTAACTATCGATCTTGTCGATCAGATAGCTTTTTTCACTGCTCCACTACGGATGCAGCGGGTGCAAACCTTGACATAGCCGGTCGTCCCTTTTTCATTAACAGCGCGAACCTTTTGCAGGTTGGGATTAAACACCCGACGCGTTTTGTTATGGGCATGACTGACGTTGTTGCCACTCACCGGTTTTTTTCCGCAAATTTCACATTCTCTAGCCATTGGAATCCTCCTGTCGTGTCGAACGCAGATTACTAGCATGACTCTCTGCCTATTGCAAGAAATATTTATTTAAGAACAAGGGATTCTTTCACTTGTTGACGTCGGTATCGATGTTTTGATAGGTTTCGATTCCTTTATATACATGGCATGATGTATTTAATCTGGAAGTCTTTCCATGTTTCGAAAGTTTTAGAATGACCAAGGTCTATTTTTATAAATTACAAAAGCCTGAGAAGGCGCTGCATCTCTGCCGCCTGGCACAGAAATATCTATCGCAAGGGATGCGTGTTTTGATCTCTGTTGATGATGAGAATCAAGGTGTGACTCTTGATCGCTTTATGTGGGGGTGGGAAAAAGGTTCTTTTCTGCCGCATGTCTATGATAATGGCGCGGTTGATTCCCTGGACGAGCCGGTTGTTGTTGTCAGTCGCGAGGCCAATCCCAATGGGGCAGAAGTGCTGATTATGGGGCGTCCCCTTACTCTGTCGTTTATAAGTCGGTTTGAACTCGTGATCGATTTTGCTGAACTTTACAAAGAGGATGCTGCTATTGCATCACGACAGCGGTTTGCCCTCTATCGAGACGCTGGTTTTGAACCGAGGATGTCTGAGTTGGAGTCGTCCACCGCAGGTGAACTTTTTACTAAATCGTAGAAAATATTGGGTGATATCTTTATGAATGATCTGTTGTCCAATTATGCTGTTGTGCTCGTTGCCCCACAGGGCGGCCTGAATGTCGGCTCGGTCGCCCGCGTGATGGCGAATTTCGGCTTTTCTGATTTGAGGTTGGTGACTCCTGTTATTAATCACCTTGGTGACGATGCGCGACGTATGGCGGTCAAAGCCTCTTCAATCCTGGAGGCCGCTTCTGTTTTTCCTGATTTGACATCAGCTCTGGCCGACTGCCAACTGGCGCTTGGAACAACTCGACGTTTTGGAAAATATCGGGAAAATTTCCTTCACCCCGGCGATATTCCCGAATTTACCTCGCCTCACATCAAGCATGGCAGCATCGCATTGGTGTTCGGTAGGGAAGATAGTGGCCTGTTGACCGAAGAGCTCGATCTCTGCCAACGTTTTATAACGATACCGACCAAAGATGAACTCCCCTCTATGAATTTGGCCCAGGCTGTCTCCCTCTGTCTTTATGAGACGGCAAAAGGCACCTTTGATTCTGAAGTTGAACCGACTCAGAATCAACTCGCCTCCGGTGAGATGCTGGAGTCGATGTATCAGCATATGCGCAAGACACTACTCAGTATTGATTACTTGCATCCTCAGAATCCAGATCATATTCTCCATGCCTTTCGCCGTATCTTTGGTCGAGCCCTTTTGAACGACAGGGAGGTCAGGATTGTTCGTGGTATGTTTAGACAAATAGACTGGGTTGAATCTGGGCGCAAAAGCCGAATCGAAAGTGAGAAGTCATGAGCGATACCATCTTGCATCATCAAATTCTGGAGAATGGTCTGGAGTTAACTTTTGTCGACCTCTCTAATCGCTACTATGGCGACTTTTATCAGATCAAAATAGATGTGGTGAGTCACCTTTCTCTGTCTGATTCCATGTTCGCTAAATTCGATCTTTCGGAGAAAGAGAAGATCAAGGCGAAGGCCCGTTTTGGTGCCCGGTTGGAATCCCATCGAGAGTTAAAGCGAATGGGGGTTGCCGGGGGGGATGTCGTCAGGGTCTGCGAGGAGCTGGTGCAACAGTTTCTCGATACTTCCCTTCCGTACCTTTCGACTGCAGAGTTCCCCTCACGTTTACTACGACAGCGGCTGGTCGAGCGACCGGTTCTAAAGAAAATTTATGGATAATGTGATTGAACTGAAAATAGATGCTCTCACCTACGGCGGGCGGGGTGTCGGACGTTATGATGGCAAGGCGGTCTTTGTTCCGTCAGTTGTTCCCGGAGAACGTGTTCTCTGTCGCATCGTTCGCGATAAAAAACGTTATTGCGAAGCGGAGTTGATTGAGGTGCTTCAGGCGTCTGCCGATCGGCGTAATCCCCCTTGCCGGTATTTCCCAGAATGTGGTGGTTGCCAATGGCAGCATCTCCCTTATCCTCTGCAGCTGTTCTGGAAAGAAAAAATATTCGCCGATACTCTCGTGCGGTCGGCCGGTTGTGATGCGTCACTGATTTTGCCAATTATAGCGGCACCTGATGAATCTGGTTATCGCTGTCGGGCCCAGATCAAATGTCGGATGACTTCTGAAGGGATGGTCGCCGGATTTTATCAGCCCGGGTCACACACCATAGTCGATACCGATATTTGTCCTGTCCTGGATCCCGTTATCCCCCCTTTGCTGCATCGTTTTCGTCTCTCTATTGCCAACTTTTCTCAAGCGGACAAGATTCATCAGCTCGATATTTGTGTCGATCCGGTCGGCCGAGCGAGCCTGACGGTTCATTTTTCAGGAACAGACAGTGTCGGGTTGCGCACGGCGTTAAAGGGGGTTGGTTCGGCGGAGAAACTCACCATGCAGATAGAGACCGGTGATGCGAAGAGAACGACGGTGAGTCAAGGTCCTTTGCAGATGATGACTCCAGAAGAGGATAATATTCTGCAACTCGGTTTTCCACCGGGTGGTTTTATTCAGATTAACCTCCGGCAGAACAAGAGCTTGGTGAGTGAGGTTCTGAAGGGAGCCATTCAGTCAGGGCGTGAGCGGGTTCTTGATCTTTATGCCGGAATCGGCAATTTTTCACTCCCTCTGGCCAGAAATTGTGTTGAGGTCGTTGGTGTTGAAGAGTATAAGCCGGGTGTCCAGGCCGCTATTCGCAATGCCCTGAGTCATAATCTCGATAATGTCAGATTTATTGCAGGACGTTCTGAACGAGTCATCGCTCAGATGGTTGGTGGCCAGCGGTTTGAAACTGTGGTCCTCGATCCGCCCCGGAGTGGGGCCGCCCCGGTTGTTAAATCCCTCCTTCAACTGCAACCAGATCGTATTGTTTATGTTTCTTGTGACCCTTCTACTCTGGCCAGAGACCTGCTGTTATTCAAAAATGGCGGTTATCGACTGTTGTCGGCCCGTCCGATTGATATGTTTCCACAGACCTGGCATATCGAAGGAATTGCTGTTCTTGTTCGGTCGGACAATCGCTGATATTCCGAGTCCGCGTTTCTTTTCTGCAACGCCGAATATCTACTAAATTGCTTGCACTTGATCTGTTACTGTGTTAAATAATGATTACTTTTCGTTAGCAACACCGGGAAAGTGAGCTGTTTGCTCACTTTTTTTGTTTTTCGGAGCTATAATTCATGGTTATAAAGCATCAATCGTTCCTCGATCAGTTGGCCGCACTGATCTCGCCTGTTCTTGACGATCTCGGTTTTGAATTGGTTGATCTTGAGTATAAACAGGAAGGGCGCGAACTGTTTCTGCGTCTTTTTGTCGATAAAACGGGTGGTGTTAATCTGGATGATTGCGCAGCTGTTAGTCGCGAAGTCGGGGCTCTGCTCGAAGTTGAGAACGTTATATCAAATGCCTATCGCCTCGAAGTCTCTTCTCCCGGTATGGACCGGGTCTTAAAACGACCGGAAGATTTTGAACGTTTTGCCGGGGCACGGGTTAAAGTTAAGTCGAAAGATACGATCGACCCTGATGGTCGCGGGTATAATCGCAAGACGTTTATCGGCGAACTGGTCGGTTATAAAGATGGTCGCGTATTGATTCGGCAGCTTGATAAGATGGGGGGGGAGGTCGAGATTCTTCTTGCCGACTTGGATCAGGCGCGCTTGGACCCTGAATTTTAAAGCTATCGGTACTCTAAGTCAGTACTAAATATTCAAATATAGAAGTAATGAAAACTGCGAGGGAGAAATAATAATGGTCTTTAACCTGAACCATGTCATCGACCAGGTTGTTAAAGATAAGGGTATTAACCGGGATATGCTTGTCGAGGCTCTCGAATCTGCCGTACTATCTGCCGCCAATAAAAAATACCGTAACACCCGCGATCTTGAGGCCCATTTCAATCACGCGAGTGGTGAGGTTGAGTTATTTGAATTCGTTACAGTTGTCGATGAAGTCGAAGACTCTTATCAGGAGATAAGCTTTGCTGAGGCGCGGGAGGTTGACCCCGAAGCAGAGGTAGGCGATTCGCTCGGTATGAAGCTTGATGCCAGTAGCTTCAGCCGTATTGCCGCACAGACCGCCAAACAAGTGATTATTCAAAAGGTTCGTGAAGCTGAGCGTGAAGGGATCTTTAACGAATTTCAAGCCCGTATAGGCGAACTTATTAATGGGATTGTGCGTCGTTACGAGCGTGGTGACCTGATTATTGATATGGGTCGCGCTGAGGCCCTTCTGCCGCATCGTGAGCAGGTTCCCCGTGAAAATTATCGTCAGGGCGATCGCGTCAGGGCTTATCTTTCGGACGTTAGAATGTCACCGAAGGGGCCGCAGATTATTCTTTCGCGAACTCATCCCGGAGTGATTGTAACTCTGTTTACTCATGAAGTTCCTGAAATTGCAGAGGGGATTGTTGAGATCGTCGGCGTGTCTCGCGAACCGGGTGCCAGAACCAAAATAGCAGTTTTGTCGAATGACTCAGATGTCGATCCGGTCGGTGCTTGTGTTGGTATGCGTGGATCACGTGTTCAGAATGTCGTTTCAGAACTACGAGGTGAGAAGATCGACATCGTCCCATGGTCCCCGGATATTGCTCGCTTTGCTTGCTCGGCTCTGTCGCCAGCTGAAGTGACACGTGTTTATGTTGATAACGAAGAAAAATCACTTGAGGTAATTGTTCCGGATGATCAACTCTCTCTCGCAATTGGCAAAAAAGGTCAGAATGTCCGTCTGGCGGCCAAGCTTACAAACTGGCGCATTGACATCAAAAGTGAAAGCCGCGCTGCTGAAGTTGAGCTCGAAGAGGAGGCCGAAGAAGACGTTTTGGTCAGTGATGAGATTACAACCGAGTCACTATTGGATCGTTATTCCAAGGATGAACTTTACCAGTTAGCTAAAGATCATACCGTTCCCGGCCGGAGTAATATGGGCAAAGAAGAGTTGGCTGAAAAACTCGCTGAAATTCTACCGAATATAACCGTAGAAGAGGACGAAGAAGAGATGCTTGCTTCCGTTGATCCGCGAGCTGAAGAGATATAAAGACTTGTTAAGACGAGGTTCTCTTGGCTGAACGGACCTGTACCGGCTGTCGGTCCGGGCATGATAAAATTGATCTGATTCGCTATGTGCGTGACCCTGCCGGGAAGTTACTGGTAGACTATAGACACAAGCTGCCGGGTCGGGGTGCTTATACGTGCGTTGATCTGAATTGTATTGTTACTGCAGTTGCTCGTGGCGGTTTTTCAAGATCTTTTAAGCAGTCGGTTGTTGTTCCTGAAGCAGAAATTTTGATTCAGGACGTTCTTCGCAATTTACGCTTGAGAGTTTTGAACTTGATCGGTATCTCCAGGAAAGCTGGAACTATTGTGTCAGGGAGTACCTCGGTTTTGCAGGAGTTGGGAAAACCGACGGCTGCACTGTTAATCGTAGCGACTGATGCAGCAGCTGGAACGGCTGATAAAATACTGAACCGTGCAAAGGGTGCAGGTGTCCCTTTCTTCAGACTGTTCGATAAACAGACACTCGGTTCTGCTGTCGGTCGTGAGGAACGGAGCCATCTCGTTTTAACAAATAAGAAATTTGCCAGGAATCTCATTCTGGAGATCGACAGGCTGAAGAACATTGCAGGGGAGAATTAATGGGTAAGATACGGGTTGACGAATTGGCTAATAAGTTAGGTTTGAATAAGGATGCCATCCTCGACAAATTGAAAGAGGCGGGCATTAAGGTTGAGAATGTTCAGTCTTCTCTGGATGCGGATGTCGCACTGAAATTTGAGCAGAAGCACACCAGTGCTCCGGTCAATATCGAAGAGCAGCGTCTCGATACCGGTGTTATTCGCCGCCGTCGTAAGGCTGCGCCGAAGAAAGAGACCCCTCCAGAACCGGTTGCCGTTGCAGAACCGACCCCCGTTCAGGCATCAGTCACAGTCGATGAAAAAATCGACGCTCAGAAAGCTGAGGAGACGGCTATAAAGTCTGATGAAGTGACAGAGAAAAAATCCACAGTCCCTGTAGCTGTTACCGGAGAGCTGCCGGTTCCGCCAGCAGCGCTTATTGACGCTCCGGCTACGAAAAAAGTCGCAGAAAAGGATTCTGAACAGATAGAGCCGTCGGTTTCTGTGGCTCCTGCCCCCCCTGCAGAAGAAGTTGAGAAACCGGCCGCCGCACCTGAAAAAGCAAACCCACATCAGGCTAAAATTCTTGGGCGGGTAGAGCTTCCGGCTGCAGCTCAACGTCCGCAGCGCGGAGCTCAGAGACCACAACGCCCAGCTGCGGGACGACCCGCTCCAGGTCGCCCTGCATCTGGTCGACCGGCGTCTGGACGCACTGTCCCTGGCAAACCAGACGTGGTGATGGCTCCACCGGCCGCAATAAACGCTCCTCCCGCTAATAAAGACCAGCCTCGCGGTAAAAAACGCAATAATAAAGGGAAGGATCGCGTTGACTTTGGTGGCAAGGAGCAGCCTCGTCGTCGTAATAAGCGCGAAGTGTTTGAGCCTGACCGCATGTCACGCAAAGGGCGACGCCCTGCCAAGTCCGTTAAAAAGACTGAGATTACGGTCAGTAAAGCGATCAAGCGTGTTATCCGTATCAGTGATGTCATCACTGTTGGTGAATTAGCCAAACGGATGGGGATCAAAGCAAACGATTTGATTCGTGAGTTGATGAGCCAGGGAGAGATGGCCACTATTAATCAACCTCTCGATTTTGAGACAGCTTCTATGCTTGCAACTGAGTTTAATTACGAAGTTGAAAACGTCGCATTTGATGAAGATACTCTGCTCGCCCATGTCATTAAGTCTGAGGACGAAGACGATCAGTCAGAAGCGACGACCCGTCCGCCCGTTGTCACAATTATGGGTCATGTCGACCACGGTAAGACCAGTCTTCTCGATGCCGTACGCACGACCAGTGTTACGGAAGGGGAAGCGGGTGGTATTACGCAGCACATCGGTGCCTATGAGGTCGACGTCGACGGCAAGAAAGTTGCTTTTTTAGACACTCCCGGTCATGAAGCGTTTACCGCTATGCGTTCACGTGGCGCCCATGTGACCGATATTGTTGTTCTGGTTGTCGCTGCTGATGATGGTGTTATGCCGCAGACTAAAGAAGCGATTAGTCACGCCAAGGCTGCCAATGTCCCAATTATTGTCGCTGTTAATAAGATTGATAAGCCGGGTGCTAACCCTGATCGCGTGAAACAAGAGCTGTCGGAGTTTAATCTGGTTCCGGAAGATTGGGGTGGCGAGACGATTTTTGTCGAAGTTTCGGCCAAGAAACGGTCCAATATTGACCAATTGCTCGAGATGATCCTCCTTCAGGCTGAATTTCTGGAGCTGAAAGCTGTTTCCGACAAACGCGCCAAGGGGACCGTTGTAGAAGCCCGTCTCGATAAAGGGCGTGGACCTGTCGTTACGGTATTGGTTCAAGAAGGGACACTGAAAATCGGCGATCCGGTTGTTAGTGGTAGCCACTTTGGTCGTGTTCGTTCCATGCGAGACGATCGTGGTGCTGTTGTAGACTCTGCCGGTCCATCTTGTCCCGTCGAAGTGACTGGCCTGTCCGGCGTGCCGTCTGCCGGTGATAGCTTCCATTCTGTTGATGATGAAAAAACCGCCAAAGATGTTGCTCAACATCGCCAGATCAAAATGCGCGAATCCGAGCTGGTACAGCATAACAAGATCTCGCTTGATCAACTTTATGCCCGTCTTCAGGAAGGGGAGGTTAAGGAACTCAAGGTTATTATCAAGGCCGACGTTCAGGGTTCGGTTGAAGCGGTTAAGGATACACTTAACAAGCTGTCGACTGATAGCTGTCGTCTCCTGGTTCTGCATACTGCGGTTGGGGGGATCACCGAGAGTGATATCACTCTCGCTTCCGCTTCTGATGCGATTGTCTTAGGTTTTAATGTCCGTCCTGAAATCAAGGCAGCAAGCCTCTCTGAGTCTGAGGGGGTTGACATTCGACTTTACGATGTCATCTATGATGCTGTTGATGATATTCGCAACGCGATGGAAGGGTTGTTGGAGCCGACCTTTAAAGAGAGCCCTCTTGGTCGGGTTGAAGTTCGCGATACCTTCCATGTTTCCAAAATTGGGACCATCGCCGGTTGTTATGTTGTCGAAGGGAAGATTGTCCGTAATTCCAAAGCCCGTCTCGTCCGTGACAATGTTGTGATTTGGGAAGGGGCGTTGAGCTCTCTGAAACGCTTTAAGGATGATGCCAAAGAAGTACAGTCGGGATATGAATGTGGTATCGGACTGGTCAAATATAACGACATTAAAGTCGGGGATATCATTGAAGCCTATGAAATGCAAGAGGTCAAGTCGACCCTTTAAGGCTCCTCTGTTTTGACTTAAGGCTCGTGATATTTCAGGTCGTTTTTCGGAGGGGTCATGGTTGTCGGCGTCTTAAGGTTGGAACTACAACTCTATTCTCCCGGTAATCTCAAGGAGAAACGGGCGATAGTGAAAAGCTTGCTTGGTCGCTGTCGTGAAAGGTTTCCGGTCTCGTGTGCTGAAACCGGTCATCATGAAACCTGGCAAAGGGCGGAACTCGGTTTCTCTTTTGTATTGAGTTCTCCTGCTGCAGGCATGGATGCTATGTTTGAAAAAATAGAAGCAGAGATTTTGCGTTCCGGCGTCGCTGAAATTTGTGACAGCAGCCGGGAAATCCTGCATTACTCGTAGTTGAGGTTAATTTGGAAAACCCCCGTTCATATCGTGTTGGCGAACTGATTCTTAAACATGTTTCAGAAATCATTTCCCGGGGTCTTAAAGATCCGAGGATCGGTTTTGTGACACTTACCAGTGTCGATGTCTCTTCTGACCTTCGATACGCCCGCATCTATTATACCGTGATTGGCAGTGACGTTGAAAGAAATCAAACCGCCGTCGGGATAGAGAAGGCGACCCCGTTTATCCGCCGTCAACTCGCCAGCAAACTGACCATTCGGCATACCCCTGAATTGACCTTTGTCTATGATGCGTCGGTCGAGTATGGTGCCCATATAGAGTCCATCCTGAAAGAACTACATAATGATTCAGAAAACGATCCAGGCGATACTGAGCAGGATTGAGGCCGCTCGGCGTATACTGGTCGTCGCGCACACCAGTCCCGATGGTGATGCTCTCGGCTCTACTCTCGCTCTGACTCTCGCTCTACGTGAGATGGGCAAAGAGGTCGTTGCCTATAATTCTGATGGCGTCGCTTCCCCTTTTCAATTCCTCCCCGGGGCTGATACCCTACGAAATCATCTCGATTCTGATGAAAGTTTCGATCTCGGTTTTTTAGTCGATGCCGGTGAGTTGAAGCGTGCCGGAATCGATCTTCGTGTTCATTGCACCGAATTGATTAATATCGACCATCATCCACATTCTGAAATGTTTGGCGTGGAAAATTTTATTGATATTGAGGCGGCATCGACTGCTATTCTCATCTATCGGATATTAAAACAGAAAAAGCACCCCATATCACTGGATGTTGCAATGAATGTTTATGCTGCGACCCTCTCTGATACCGGTTCATTTCGTTATTCGAATTCCAACCAGGAGGCTTTTACCGTAGCCGGTGAGATGATCAATCTCGGTATCAATGCCTGGGAGATCGCTTCTCGCCTCTATGAGACTCAGCCGATAGAACGTTTAGTGCTTCTTGGTGAGGCGTTGCGTACTTTAACAGTTTCGAACTGTGGAAGATTTGCGTCGATCAGTGTGACCGATGCGATGTACGTAAAATGTCATGCCGGAGCCGAACACACGGATGGATTTGTTAATTATCCCCGTTCTGTAGAAGGAGTCGAAGTTGCGATCTTTTTCCGCCAGACCGGTTCATCCGGTTTCAAAGTCGGATTTCGTTCCAAGGGGAATGTTGATGTCGGTGAATTATCTCGCGCGATGGGTGGTGGTGGACACCATAATGCCGCCGGAGCTCAAGTGACAGGGACTCTCGACGAGATTCGACCCATGGTTTTTGAACGGTTAGGGAATACGCTCTCTTGATGCAAGGTTTTTTGATTATAGATAAACCGGCAGGGATGACTTCACATGATGTCGTACGTCGGGTGAGACGTGCGGCCGGGATGCGACGCGTTGGCCATGCTGGAACCCTCGATCCGCTGGCAACCGGGCTTTTACCTGTTGCCATTGGTGATGCAACCCGTCTAATAGAATATTTCTCAGAGCGTGAAAAAGGTTACAGCGCCGTTATGCGTCTCGGCAGTGAGACCGATACGCAGGATTCTGAAGGGGCAGTTTTGGCGACCGCCGATTGGCAGGAGGTCGATGCTGAACAAATGGAATCGGCTCTGACCCAATTTCGAGGTGAAGTAGAACAGACCCCCCCGATGTACTCGGCACTTAAAAAAAATGGTGTTCCGCTTTATAAGCTGGCCCGACAGGGGATTGAAGTTGAGCGCCCGGTTCGCACTATGAAAATACACTCTCTTGATATGACCTCTTTTGCCCCCCCTGAGGTCTGTTTTGACGTCGTCTGCTCTAAAGGGACCTATGTTCGAACCCTCTGTCATGATCTCGGTCGACAACTCGGCTGTTTCGCACATATGACAGGACTTCGACGGTTTCTGCATGGCCGATTTGATCTCTCTGTGGCGGTCACACTGGATGAAGTCGAACAGCGTGGCGTTGAAGGGATCTCGGAACTGTTGCTGTCGCCACTTGATGCCTTAAGTGACATTCCCCGCGTTATGATCGAGGGTGAGGCCTGTAAGCGTCTCTTAAATGGTGTCCCACCGACTGTAGATGAGATTAAAGTTGGAAAAGGGGAGTTGCAGGAGGGTGCCCTGGTCTGCTTCGTGAACGGTTCATCTCTGTTGGCCGTTGCCTATTATGATCTGGAGCGACAAGTCGAGACACGGGGAGACTTTCGTCTTCAGAAAGTTTTTTATCCGCAAGAGCCCTGAAATAGGTTCTTCTTGCTTTACAATACATATCAATTGTGATAGTTAAAGTAAATTGTCAGTTATGAATTTAGTTTGAAAGGAAGCGACGAATGTTGGCTACAGAAAATAAACAAGAGATTATTGAAAAGTTTAAAACTCACACCGGTGATACGGGATCCCCTGAGGTACAGATCGCTCTGATTACAGCGCGGATTGTTTATCTGACAGAACACTTCAGATCCCACAAGAAAGATCATCACTCCCGGCGCGGCTTGCTTAAATTGGTCGGACAACGTCGTCGTCTTCTCGATTACCTGAAAAGTAAAAATCTTTCAGGCTATCAAACGATTATCAAGGAACTTGGTATTCGCAGGTAAACAAAAAGCAGCAGATTCTTCGCCCAGCATGAAGAATCTGCTGCTTTAATTTTTATGATGTTGGCTTGGGAGGTTGTCCGGAGAGAGTTTCTGTACCGATGTACAGAAGGTGTCTCAGGCCATCCTCCTTCCATTTTTCATTGATATCGAAAATATCAGTGAACAACCAGAGATAGATCTCAAAAGAAAAGGATAGATAAATGGCCTACCAAAAAGTAAGCGTAGATTTCAATGGACAACCCCTGACGATTGAAACAGGACAAGTTGCACGCCAGGCTGACGGTTCCGTCATCGTCACTTATGGCGAGACGAAGATCCTCTGTACCGTTGTTTCTGCCCACTCCATGCGTCAGGGGCAAGCCTTCTTTCCGCTGACCGTCAACTATCAGGAGAAGTTTTATGCGGCCGGCAAGATTCCCGGCTCCTTCTTCCGCCGTGAGCGTGGAACGACTGAGCGTGAGACACTGATCTGCCGTCTGATCGACCGTCCGATGCGTCCTCTGTTCCCGAAGGGTTACATGTTTGAAACCCAGATTATGCCGACCTGTATTTCTGCTGATCTGGTTAACGACCCTGACACCCTGGCGATGCTCGCAGCTTCCGCTTCCGTCGCCATCTCCGACATTCCGTTCGAAGGTCCGATCGCAGCAGTTCGCGTCGGTCGTGTAGACGGTACGCTGGTCGCTAATCCGACTCTGCAGCAGATGGAAACCAGTGATCTCGACATCATCGTCTCCGGATCTCGGGATGCAGTCATGATGGTTGAAGGGGAAGCGAATCTGATCTCTGAAGACGAGATGCTCGATGCAATTTTCTTCGGACACAAATCGATGCAACCGCTGATCGATATGCAGGAGCAGTTGGCCAAGGCTGTCGGTACGGTTAAGCGTGAATTCTCTGTTCCGGAAATTGATGCTGCACTGATCACCCGGGTCAAAGATCTCGCAACCAAGCCGCTCGATGTTGCCGTCCGTATTCAGACCAAAGCAGAGCGTTATGCTGCTATCGCCCAGGTCGAGACCGACGTCAAAGCCGCTCTGGCTGAAGAGTTTGAAGGGCAGGAAGGGGATATCTCTGCTGCGGTTAAATCGGTTCATAAAAATATTGTACGTCAAATGGTCGTCAATGAGCGGGTCCGTATCGATGGTCGCGACATGTCGACCATTCGTCCGATTACCTGTGAGACCAGTTTCCTGCCGCGTGCTCATGGTAGTGCCCTGTTTACCCGTGGCGAAACACAGGCACTGGTCGCTGCGACTCTCGGAACCGGCACCGATGAGCAACGGATGGATAATATCCAGGGGATGGAGTTCAAGAAATTTATGCTCCACTACAACTTCCCTCCATTCTGCGTCGGCGAAACCAGCATGCGCCTCTTCCCGGGTCGTCGTGAAATAGGTCATGGCATGCTCGCTGAGCGTTCGGTCGGTGCTGTCTTACCGAAGCATGAAGATTTCCCGTACACCATCCGCATCGTCTCCGATACCCTTGAGTCGAACGGTTCTTCTTCGATGGCGAGTGTCTGCGGCTCATCTCTGGCTCTGATGGATGCCGGTGTGCCGGTTAAGGATGCCGTTGCAGGGATCGCCATGGGTCTGATTAAAGAGGGTGAAAAGCATGCTGTCCTCTCCGATATCCTCGGAGATGAAGATCACCTCGGCGACATGGACTTCAAAGTGACCGGTACGCAAGCTGGCGTCGCTGCCCTGCAGATGGACATCAAGATCAGCGGTGTTGACAGAGCAATCATGAAAGAAGCTCTTGAGCAGGCCCGTGAAGGTCGTCTGCACATCCTGGGTAAAATGGCTGATGCGATTAACACTCCGCGCGCAGAGCTCTCACCGTACGCACCGCGTATTACCACCATCTACGTCAAGCAGGATCAGGTCCGTACCGTTATCGGTTCAGGCGGTAAAAATATTCGTGGCATCATTACCGCAACGGGATGTGCTATCGATATTGAAGATGACGGTCGCATCAACATCGCTTCGTCTGACGGCGATGCTGCCAAGCAAGCAATCAAGATGGTCCGCGACTTGACTCAGGAAGCTGAAGTCGGCAAACTCTACATGGGGCTGGTTCGCAAGATCATGGAATTTGGTGCTTTTGTTGAAATCTACCCGGGAACCGACGGTCTGGTACACATCTCTGAACTCGATACAGAGCGTGTCCGCAATGTCACTGATATTCTCAAGGAAGGGGACGAAGTCCTGGTTAAGTGTATCGGCGTCGACAAGCAAGGCAAGATCAAACTGTCGCGTAAAGAAGCGCTTGGTCAGACTTTACCCGCGTAAAGTTGCTCTAAATTATTGAATGCTTTACAGCTTTAATAATAAGTATTAAACGACCGGCTACCTTACAGACGTCTTGAACGCGCCTGTTGGTAGCCGGTTTTCTTTTGATAGAGAGGAGGGTGTCGTGAATGCTGTCACTGTTCAGATTCGTCGCCTGCTTAATAACGCAATCGTCCCGCGTTACATGACCGACCATGCCGCCGGTCTCGACCTCTGTGCGGCACTCGACGAGGAGGTGACCCTTCTTCCCGGCTGTCGAATTCTCGTCCCCACTGGTCTGGCTATGGCGATTCCGGTCGGGTACGAGGGGCAGGTGCGCCCCAGGTCCGGTCTGGCTCTAAATTTGGGTGTGACTTTGGTGAACAGTCCCGGTACTATCGATGCAGACTACCGTGGTGAGATTGGTGTGATTATGATCAATCATGGTGAGAACCCGTTTTTGATCAAGCATGGCGACCGCATTGCTCAGCTGTTGATTGCTCCAGTAACCCATGCCAGATTGCAGGTCGTCGATAATCTTAATCCTACCGATCGAGGGGAGGGGGGCTTTGGTCATACCGGAGTCGGAAACGAACAAAAAAATGCCCATTGCTGACCCAAATGAGTTGATAGAATTTCCGTCTGACTACCTGTTTAAAGCGTTCTGCGCCAAGGATGCGGTTACCTCATTTCGTCTCGCGGTTAAACATGCGGTGAATACCGTTATGCCGTGCGTCGATGACGCAATAAAGGTAAGGGAAAGTTCCAAGGGGAATTATTCCTGTGTAACCGCCATGGTTCGATTGGAAAATCGAGCCCAGTTAGATGCCATCAATACAGAAATACGTAAGATAGAGAGTCTGCTGTTTATGCTTTAATTTTTTTGTAGCTATTCAGCACATCGGAAAGAGGTTGTCATTCCCGAGGGTTTAATCGGGAATCCAGCTTTAGAATCATGGATCCCCGATAGAATTATTCGGGGATGACGGCTTTTTCGCCTGATATTGATGGTGTTGATTAATTACATTTGTTTTGCTGTTCTTTTTTTGTGACAGGCTGTTTTGTGGTATTTTCTATAAAGAGCTTTTTTGATTGAGACTGGAGGTAGATATGTTGATTTCTGTGGACCCGACCAACCCCCAACCGAGACAGATCAAGAGAATTGTTGAAGGGCTGCGTCAAGGAAGCGTGATCGCTTACCCGACCGATACGCTCTATGGCCTCGGATGCAATATCTTTAACAGTAAGGGGATTAAGCGTCTCTATCAGCTCAAGCAGCGTGACGCACGTAAGCCGTTCTCTTTTATCTGTTCCGATATCTCTGATGTCTCAAATTACTGTCAAGTCAGTAATTTCGCCTACAGGATCATGAAACGACACCTTCCAGGGCCGTATACCTTTGTTCTCAACGCAACCCGCCAGGTGCCAACGCTATTGGTGACCCGCCAGAAAACGGTCGGGATTCGTATCCCGGATAATCCAGTAGCTCACGCTATTGTACGAGAGCTTGGTCATCCTTTGGTGACAACCAGTGTGAATGAATCCGGGGAAGAGCCGCTTGTCGATCCCTTTGAAATTGAGGATTTTTTTGGTCATGCTCTCGATATGGTTGTGGATGGAGGGATCGTGCTCGGTGACCCCTCGACCGTGATCAGTCTGATCGACGATAAAATAGAAGTCTTGCGTCAGGGGAGTGCCGATACCTCATGGATCACTTCCGCATGAAGCGACCGTTTCAATTTTGTTTGGTACTCTTTATCTCCTTACTCCTGACACAAACCTCTCTGGCCGGAGAAGACTCAGGAAGTCTCGGCATTCAGGTTGTGCCGCTCTCTACCGGGGAACTCTCGGTGTTGCATGTCATAGACGGTTCACCGGCCAAACAGGTCGGTCTGCTTCCGGGTGATCTGATCATTGCTGTCGATGGGCAGTCGATGCAGGGGAGTGATTTTGAGCTGGTGACGAGAAACTCTCTCTGGGGGAGGGTTGGGACCTCTGTCTCCCTGGTCTGGCTTCGACCCGGCGTAGTCGGTACGATGGAGGCAACGCTCAATCGTGTCCCGATTTCAGCCGATATTCAATTAAAACTTACCCCGGGTGTTACGATTAAACTCCCGAAGTAGCGAATTACGCCTTTTTTTGGTCTTAAATTTTATGCATAAATCTATTTCTATCGTTGTCTATAATCGTAATTTTTTACGCCAGGATTGGCGCCAGGATCTCGATGTGATAGCGATTGAGCGTTTGGCCATGGAATTGAACATCGAATTTCAACAGTTTGGCTGGCAGATCAGTTTTTTACGCGACAACGCACATTCGGTCGATGTCAGCGGTTATGGTGATCTTTTAAATGCCGTACGCCTCCGGGCGACAGGCTCTTCTCACAGTAATCCCTGCCTCGGTCATGTGATCGGTGCCAGTGCCTCTTGCGACCCCCTGGCTGATATTAAACGGGGCATCAATCGCCTTGTCTTTGCTCCCGAGACCATCGAGCCTGAGTCCACCTATAAAAAAGTTTGTCACAATTGTGGTTGCGGTTGTTAACAGCTGTCTGCAGCAGTTTTAGCGAGGGATTTATGATACACAAAGAAGGAAATCCGGTTTTTCATATCGATGCAGGTGTCGGGACCTATCAGGTCAGTGCACATGGGCAGCACATCGGCGACGATCTGCATGTCGTGATCACCGGTGGCGAACAACCGCATGTTGGTGCTGTTGCCGTGGGGTCGCAATCTTCAGATGAGCCAGACGGTATCCGCGTTGCGTTGATCACTGTTTCAGGGCACAAGGAAGATGTCGTTGTCGAAAAGGTCGCGCGTCGTCTGTCACGCCAACTCGGCATTACTGTTCTGGTCGCAGCCGGGATGCATTGGGATGAAATAAATAAGAAGGGGATTGCACAGGTCCTGGAGCATACAGATCATCTCACCGAAAAAATCCTGCACGAAGTCCGTGGTGATTGATGCTCGCACCTTGAATAAAAAAAGGCGGCATTGCGCCGCCAAATTGCGATAAATGAAACTAACATCCTTTTTTAATAAATCAATCATCGGTCGTATTTTTTTCAGCGAATTGACTCATCTCTTAGGTTCGCCCTCTCTCTCCATGTTTTTCATTTCTGCCTGATCCTTCTTTCCTTCCCTCTCCCTTGCTGGCGGCATAGTTGGCATGCCCGCTTCAGGGGATGACTCGATGAACCGAACGGGTGAAGATGCTCTTTCCCCGAGCCCGAGATCTTTTTTGGTTTCGGATCCTGAAGCAAAAGCTGCTGCATGACCATGACCAGGAAAATTCTCTGCCCGATATTTATCATGCTCTCGGCCTGATTATTCTGTCTGCTTATCTACGTCACTCCACCAAAGAGCTGTTAGACAAGGTCATAGTCAATCTCACGCCCGTTCGCGTTGCTCACTCAAGACGCAAAGGCGCAAAGAAAACCTTAGATTATAGGCTTAACCTTGGCGACTGGCTTCGCCTGGAAGCGCCTACTTACTGGTGCGTGAGACAAGATTTGGATTTCGGCAGTGAACCTCATCGACCAGAGGCTCGATCAGTCTGACGGTGTCGAAGCCATGCAGCAGTTGATTCCCCAAGGCGACTGCCATCGGTCCCAGATGCAAGCGCTCTGATTTCGGACCTTTCTTCAGGTAACCGAGTTCGACGAACGTATAACCAGCCTGTAAACCGAGGTCAGATTCAATTCCATCTGCTCGGCGATCTCCGTCAGACTCCAGCCCAGATGGTTCGTGTCAAACAGATTCAGGATGCGGATCCCCTTTTCGAGGGTTTTTGCGAAATCGTCCCTCTTCACCTTTGGCATTATAAACTTCTTTGTCTAAAACAGACAGCAGCTCTCCATTCTTGAGCAGGATTAAATACTCAACGAAAAACCCGAAATATGCAGTAGCTTCTGCGCGTAAAAAACCGTTTTACGCTTATCCTTTTTTACGTTGACAACCCATCATAGGTTAAATAGGTTGAATGTGCTAGTATGTGAAATTATTTTCTATTATAGTAAGAAACCTTGCTACTTGAAACTTGTCGAGTATTTCGATGGGGATGATGGCTATGGAAGATTTTAAAACCAATTACCTGTTTTACCAGTCCCGTAAAGAGCTCTCTTTTGTCGATTACGCCGAAGGGCTTTATATTTACGATACGTCGGGAAAAGAGTATCTGGACGGCTGTTCCAGCGCCATCAACTGCAATATCGGTCATGGCTGCACCCGCATCCTGCAGGCCATTGCCGAGCAATCAAGACGCACTTTTTTCGCCTATCGTACCCAGTTTGAAAATGAGCCAGCCCATCGTCTGGCCGAGATCTCCGCGCCCGGCCTGAACCGGTCCTTTTTCGTCTCCAGCGGCTCGGAAGCGGTGGAAGCGGCCATGAAACTGGCCCGATCATTTATCCGCGTCGCCCCATCAACGGCCTGTCGGGTGATCATGTCATGATTGCGCCGCCATTGACTGCCAAGCGCGCCGATATTGAAAAATTACTCGCTCTGCTCGATCGGGCTCTCGCCCAAACGACGATTCAGCTCGGTCCATTGTCCTATTCCGGCTTTAATGCCTAACGAGGAGGAAAAAATGAAAAAATTTGTTTTTGCAGGAACGTTGATCTTATTCATGTTGTTGACGGCGCTATCTGTCAGTGCCAAAGAGTTGGATGCCATCAAAGCTGAAGGGGAACTCTCCTTTGCTCTGACCGGACAGTATCCGCCGTTTAACTTTGTTGATGAAAACAACAAGGTGACCGGTTTTGATGTCGAAATCGGTCAGGAAATTGCCAAACGCATCGGGGTCAAGGGGGTGCCGGTCACCACCGCCTGGGACGGGATTATCGCCGGCCTGCTGGCAGAAAAATATGATCTGATCTGCGGCAGCATGTCGATCACCCCCCAGCGCCTTGAAACCCTCGCTTTTTCTTCCCCCTACTACCGGAGCGGCGCGCAGATCTTTACCAGCGACAGCTCAAAAATAACATCAGTCGCCGACCTCAAAGGGAAAAAAATCGGCGTGACCCTGGGCACCACCTATGAAAAATGGGTACGGGAGAACATCGTCGATGCCAATGTCAGAACCTACAAGGGGGTTCCGGACATGGTGCTTGAAGCCGCCAACGGCCGCATCAGCGCTTTCGTGACGGATAAAATTGTCGGCGCTATGGCGATCAAGGAAAAAAACGCGCCATTGAAGATGGTGGGTGATCTGCTCTATGAAGAAAAGATGGGGATCGCTCTCAATCTGGGCAATCCTGAGCTTAAAGCAGCCATCGACAACGCATTGATCGCCATGAAAGAAGACGGGACCTACCACAGTATCAGCATGAAGTGGCTCGGAATCGATGTTCGTTAACTGATTTTCGACCAAGGTCATATGCGCTCAGTGCCGAGTGCATATGACCTTTATCATTCGGGCACCTGTTATTTACCAACCAGAACGAGGTCATAATGCTGGACTGGGGAATCATCGTTCATTATTTTCCATTTTTGCTTCAGGGGACCGTCATGACCCTGAAAATCTCGGTGATTGCTCTGTTTTTCGGCTTCATCATCGGCCTGCTGGCCGCGCTGTTAAAGCTGTCACCCAATGTTATCCTGCGTCAAACCGGCGCCTTTTATGTCTGGATTATCCGCTCGACCCCTCTGCTGGTTCAACTGTTTCTCATCTATTTCGGTCTGCCACAACTGGGGATCGACCTGGGGCCGTTCATGTCCGGGGTTCTGGCGCTGGCGATCAATACCGGCGCCTACAACGCTGAAACGATTCGCGGCGGGATCATTTCCGTGCCGACCGGACAGATGGAAGCTGCGCGCAGCCTGGGGATGGGACCAACCCTGACCATGCGGCGGATCATCCTGCCGCAGGCCTTTCGCATGGCGATTCCGGCCCTGGGCAATAACTTTGTCATTTTGATCAAGGATACCTCTCTGGTCTCTACCATTACTCTGGTCGAGCTGACCCTGACCACTCAGCGTCTGATCGGGTCGACCTACAAACCCTTTGAAATGTATTTGATGGCCGCTTTTCTTTATGCGATCCTGACGACGACCACCAGTGTCCTGTTGGGGAAACTGGAAAACCGAATAGCTGTTGAGCGGAGGTAGATGATGCCCGGTCCGAATCCCGAGTCGATGAAGATGATTGAGATTCACAATCTGAAAAAATATTTCGGCGATAACGAGGTTTTGAAAAATATCCATTTCAATGTTGAAAAATCGGAAGTTGTCGCCATTATCGGACCGAGCGGTTCGGGCAAGAGCACGCTGCTGCGCTGTGTCAACCACCTTGAAGAACCGACCTCGGGCGAGATCTATGTCGAAGGGGTGCTGCTGAATGACAAATCGCTGAACAAGCGCGCGTTTCAGTGCCATCTCAATAAAATCAGAACCAAGGTGGGGATGGTTTTTCAGCAGTTTAATCTCTTCCCGCACATGACAGCGCTGGAAAACGTCATGGAAGCGCCGGTCAATGTGCTTAAGGAAGCGAAAGAGACGGCCGAAAAAAATGCGCGAGTGCTGCTGGACAAGGTCGGTATCGGAGAGAAGGCGGACAGCTATCCGGGAACCCTCTCCGGGGGGCAGAAGCAGCGGGTTGCCATCGCCAGGGCGTTGGCGATGAATCCGGATGTGATGCTTTTTGACGAAGCGACCTCGGCCCTCGACCCGGAACTGGTGGGGGAAGTGCTCAAGGTGATGGAAGATCTGGCCGAAGAGGGGATGACCATGCTGGTCGTGACGCACGAAATGGGTTTCGCTGAACGCGTTGCCGATCGGGTGGTTTTTATGGCGGACGGCTATATCGTCGAAGAGGGGACCCCTGCGGAGATGTTCAGCAACCCCAAAAATGAAAGAACCCAGAAGTTTCTGGCGGATGTGGCCCATGGGTAGCTCAAAAATCTTTTCTGCCAGTGCAGCCTGTCGCTCGATAGGGGATGGCGCCACCGTTCTGGTCGGCGGTTTCGGTCAGCCGGGAACGCCGAACAGTCTTCTCCGCCAGCTGCTGGCGCAGGAAACCAAACAGCTGACGCTGATTAAGAACGACGCCAGTGAGCCGGGCCTGGGGATCTCGCCCCTCATTGAAGCGGGACGGGTTGACAGGCTGATCGCCTCGCATGTCGGGCTCAATCCGCTGGCCGTGGCGTTGATGAATGAGGGTCGGCTCAAGATCGATATCTATCCGCAAGGGATTCTGGCGGAAAAAATCCGCGCCGGAGGTGCCGGGCTGGGGGGTATCCTGACCGATATCGGCCTGCATCTCGACCCGAGCCCGGCAGCGCAGCTGGTTGAGATCGAGGGGATCCGCTACAAGATCGAACCCGCTCTGCGCGGCAACGTGGCGTTGATTCACGCCGAGCGCGCCGATGAAATGGGGAACCTTGTGTTTGCCAAGACGGCTTACAACTTTAATCCGGTGATGGCCATGGCCGCCGACTTGGTGATCGTCGAAACCGCTGAGATTGTTCCTGCGGGCGCCATCGATCCGGACCATGTTCATCTGCCGGGCGCTTTTGTTGACCGACTGGTTCTGATTGAGGAGTTCGGCCCTGAATATGGAGTACTGAAGCATCATGCCTTACAAACATAACATTGCACGTCGCGCCGCACAGGAGATCGAGGCCGGACAGATTATCAATCTCGGGATCGGCATCCCGACCCTGATTATGGATTATCTGTCGCCCGGGCAACAGGTGTTTGTCCACGCGGAAAATGGCATCTTGGGGATGGGGCCGCGCGCCAAAGCCGGTCACGAAGATCCCGATCTGATCGACGCCGGTGCGGCTTACACGACCATTGTTCCGGGGGCGGCATTTTTTGACAGCCTGATGTCGTTCGCCATTATTCGCAGCGGGCGGATCGATCTCGCTTTTCTCGGCGCATTGGAGATCGCGCAGAATGGGGATCTGGCCAACTGGATCATCCCGGGCAAGATGACGCCGGGGATCGGCGGCGGGATGGAGCTGGCACAGAAGGCGCGTAAGGTGGTGGTGCTGACAACCCATGTCGCCAAATCGGGGCAACCGAAAATACTAAAAAAGTGCAGTCTGCCGCTCACCGCACCCGGTTGCGTCGCCCTGATCATCACCGACCTGGCGGTGATCGAGGTGACCTCTACAGGTCTTTGCCTGAAGGAGTTGGCTTCTGGGGTTTCGGTCGCCGAGGTGATCGCCAAAACCGAAGCTGACTTACAGATCCCCGCAGGAGAATTGCCCAGGTTTTAATTCGTATTAACCCATAAACGACAGGTGAGGCGCTGACCATGACCGGACAACAGAGACGAATTCTTGAGACGGTAGCGGGTCTGCGTGAAGAGATCCTTGACCTGAGCATGGAGTTGATTAAGCAGCCGAGTACCATAGAGCATCAAGCCGGTGCCGTAGCGGTTATGGAGGCCCGGCTCAAGGGCCTTGGCTACCCAGCGACCCGCATTCCTGTCGATACCGAGCGCCTCTCGACTCATCCAGGTTTTGCCCCGGGCTCCTGGAACTATGCGGGGATCGATAATCTGGTTGCCGTGCGTCCCGCGGACGGGGAAGGGGGGCGCAGCGCCCTGTTCAACGGTCATCTGGATGTGGTCAGTGCCGAACCGGCAAATGCCTGGAGTCACGATCCCTACCAGCCGTTGATTAAAGACGGCTGGCTGTACGGACGGGGGAGCGGGGACATGAAATCTGGGGTTGCGGCGATGACCTATGCGGTCAAAGCGATTGACGCCGCCGGTTTCGGCCTTAATGCTCCGGTGACCATAGAGACCGTGGTCGATGAAGAGTGCTGCGGCAACGGTGCTCTCAGTTGCCTGCTGGCGGGTTATGATGCTGATGCGGTTCTGATTCCGGAGCCTTTCGGTCCGACCCTCTATACCGCACAGGTCGGTGTGCTCTGGTTCAAATTGCGGGTCCGGGGGAAGCCGGTTCATGTGCTTTCGGCTGCGGCCGGAGCCAACGCCATTGAAAAAAGCTTTCCGCTGATTCAAGCGTTGCGGGGCTTGGAAACCGAACTGAATAATGAGCCTGTCCCCGCGGTCTACGCCGCGATTCCTCACCCCCTGAACCTCAATATCGGCATTTTTTCAGCAGGCGACTGGCCTTCTACCGTCCCTGCCCAGGCAGAAATTCATGGGAGGATGGCCTACTACCCGGGGACCGACTTCGCCGCGATCGCCGCGCGCATCGAAGCGACGATCGCCCGCGCCGCCGCCGAAGATGACTGGCTGCGTGAGACGCCGCCGGAAGTCAGCTTTTACGGGTTCCGCTCGGACGGTCACATCACCTCCGTCGCTCAGCCTGCCCTGCAGACGCTCGCGGCTTGCCACAAAAAACTGACCGGCGAGCTGCCGCAAGAGTATATCTCCACCTGCACCACCGACTTGCGGGCTTTCCACCATTTCGGCCGCAGTCAGGGGACCTGTTATGGCCCGGTGGCGGAGTCAATTCACGGCGTTGATGAACGCGTCAATATCGACAGTGTCATCCATACCGCCAAGGCTTATGCCTTGTTTCTGGCTGACTGGTGTGGACTCAAAGAATAGGAGGCGTTCTATGCGTCACGTGGTGATCGGAAGTTATGGTCGGACCCCTTTCAGTCGGGCTCGGCCGAGGGAACCGCAAAGGGATCCTTTGGCCGATCTGACCGGGGAGGAGCTGCTGGCCGGCATCGTCCCGCAATTGCTGACTCAAGCGCGGGTCGAGGGTCGGGAGGTCGATGATTTTATCATCGGCTGCGCCCTGGGAGTCGGCGAACAATGGACCTTCGGCGGTCGGACGAGCTCACTCCTCTGCGGCCTCCCCCCCGAGGTGTCAACCAAGTTTATCGACATGCAGTGCGGGTCGGGGATGGCGGCGCTACAGCACGGTTTTCTGGAGATTGCCACCGGTCAGGCGGATATTGTCGTTGTCTGTGGAATGGAACATATGACCCGTGTCCCGGTCGGGCCGAAACTCTTTGAACAAGGACTCATGTCCGTTAATCCCAAACTCATGCGTCGAAACGATGATTGGGACATGGTGACCGGATTGAATATGGGCTTGACGGCCGAGCTGCTGGCTGAAAAGCAGGGTTATACCAGGGCGCAGCTGGATGGTTTTTCTGTCCGTTCCCATAAGCGGGCTGCCGCGTCGTTCGATCACGGTTTTCTGCAGGGTGAGATTATTCCGCTCCCCGGCGACGAAAAAAGCGATACGCCTGGTTTTTCGGTCGATCAGAGCATTCGTCGTGAAACCAGCCTGGAGGGTTTAGCCGAGCTCAACACCGTGTTTAAGGCCGACGGCGTGATCACTCCCGGCAACAGTTCCCCCTTGACTGTTGGTGCAGCGGCCATGGTGCTGATGTCAGAGGATCTTGCAAAAAGCCGGGGGCTCTCGCCGACGGCACGGATTCTGACGACGGCAACCGCCGGTGTGCGGCCCGAATTGATGGGAACCGGCCCGATTCCCGCGTCGCAAAAAGCTCTGCGTCATGCGGGGCTTAAAATCGAGGACATCGACCGTTGGGAAATCAACGAAGCGTTTAGCGTTGTCGTTCTCCATGCTGCCGAGCAACTCGGTCTGAATCTCGACCACATTAATGTTCACGGCGGCGCGCTGGCGATCGGTCATCCTCTCGGAGCAACCGGAATTCGTTTGGTCGGTACCCTGGCGCGCACACTCAAACTCACAGAAAAGCGTCGAGGTTGCGCGACAGCCTGTGTTGGTGGTGGACAGGGGATTGCGACAGTTATCGAGGCTTGCTGACGTTAATCAAACGATTTAGACCGTCAAAGGTGAAAATGTCGAGATCCGGGATGTCGAAAGGAACCGTTGTCGTGATTTTCTGCCGGGATCGCCATCTGCAATACCGACCATCTGTTTGACGTCTCCCTGCATATCAACGATCCTCATATCAAGAAAGCGTTTCTCGGTTTATAAAACCGACAGAAAGGAAATCCCCCATGACGAATGCTCAACTCCTCGCCCGACGCAATGCCGCTGTGCCGCGCGGTGTCGCTTCTGCCACTGCTGTCTTTGTCGTAAGGGCAGAAAATGCTGAAATATGGGACGTCGCTGGCAAGCGCTATCTCGACTTTGCCGCCGGGATCGCCGTTTGCAACACCGGCCACCGTCACCCCAAAGTTATAGCCGCCGCCGCCGCGCAGAGCGGGGCCTTTGTCCATACCGCGTTTCAGGTGGTCCCCTATGAAACCTATATCAGTCTGGCCGAGCGGCTCAATCAGCTCTCCCCGATCAAAAACGCCAAAACCGTGCTGATGACAACCGGCGCCGAAGCGGTAGAGAATGCCGTCAAGATTGCCCGTCACTACACCAAACGCCCGGCGATCATCTCCTTTGTCGGCGGCTTTCATGGCCGTACCCTGCTGACGATGGGGATGACCGGCAAGGTGGTCCCCTACAAGGCCGGCTTCGGCCCCTTTCCGGCCTCGCTCTACCATGTACCGTTCCCGATTGAACATCATGGCGTCAGCGTAGAGGAGAGCCTTGCGGCTCTGCAACAGCTCTTTAAGGCCGACGTCGAGCCGACCCAGGTCGCAGCGATCATCCTCGAACCGGTACAGGGGGAAGGCGGCTTTTATAGCGCTCCCCCAGAATTCATGTTGGCATTGCGTCAGCTCTGCGACACCCATGGTATTCTGTTGATCTGTGATGAGGTCCAGACCGGTTTTGCCCGCACCGGCAAGCTATTTGCCACCGAGCATTTTTCGATTGAACCCGATCTGATGACGATAGCAAAATCTCTGGCTGGCGGCTTTCCGCTGTCGGGGGTGATCGGCAAGGCAGTGATCATGGATTCTCCTGAACCGGGGGGACTCGGCGGTACCTACGGCGGCAGTCCCCTTGGCTGCGCCGCGGCACACGCCGTACTGGATGTTATCGAAGAGGAACAACTTTGCGCGCGCAGCATGCGCATCGGCGCCCGGATGCTGGAACGCCTTCAGCAGATGAAAGACCGCGACAACACCGCCGCAATCGGTGATATCCGCGGTTTGGGCGCCATGGTTGCCTTTGAATTGGTCAAACAACGCGACGGTCACAATCCTGACCCCGACACAGTCAAACGACTCACCGCCAAGGCGCTGGAGAAAGGGCTGGTTCTGCTCTCCTGTGGTATTTACGCGAACACCGTCCGATTGTTAGCCCCCTTGACCATTCCGGATGCGCAGCTGGAGGAAGGTTTGGATATTTTAGAGCAGTCGTTGGTAGAGGTCGCGGCTAATCCTTAAGTGACCTCTTGATATGAAGATTTTATAGGCGTTGACGTTTCGTGTCAGGAATGCATTTTTTTGAGAATTTGCTTTGTTCACAAATAGAGAATCTTGAAATTATGGCAAGAAACAGTCGTGGAAAAAAAGAGGCTTATGATCTTAATGTTTTCAAACGAAAAATTAAAAGGGGTGGAATGCAGGAAGTCCGCCGCCTTGATGTGCTTCGAACGTTTGTAAGAGGGGTAAATTACCGGTCTACGTAAAGGGACAACCAAGGGGATCACACTATCCAAATCACGGTGGATATATAGGCTCTCCTCATCTCTGGCCGTACGCAAGGTCGTCAACCTGTTAGAGGATGCGAGCTTAATGTTCCCTGCTTAAAAAGAAAGGCCCGGAATCTTAACGATTCCGGGCCTGTACTTTTAATTGGTGCCGAAGGCGAGACTCGAACTCGCACGTCCTTTCGAACACACGCCCCTCAAGCGTGCGTGTCTACCAATTCCACCACTTCGGCAAAGCGAAAACATATATACTGATTCGTTCCCTGTGTGTCAATAGAGAAAACGATTTTTCGTCTTATTTCTCAGTTTTGTCAGCTTCTGGTGCTGTCGGAGCAGGCGCTGCAGGTGCGGTCGGAACAGCTGGCTGAGCGGGCTGAACGGTCTCCGGCATAATGCTGGAGGTGCCAGGCTGTTTGGAAAAATAAGCGAGGGTCAGGCTGGTCAACATGAAAATAATCGCAACGCTCACCGTGACCCGATGCATGAAATTTTTACCACCACCGGCACCGAAAACAGTCTGGCTGGAACCGGCACCAAACGAGGCGCCAATCTGAGCCCCTTTGCCCGATTGGAATAAGACGATAATAATTAAAGCAATACAAACAGTTACATGAAGAATAATGAGAAATGTATTCATCTTTTAATGTCACTCCTGTGCAACAGATCTAAGCAAGAGGCGCACACTATCACAATTTATTCCAAAGGCAAAGTAAAAAAGCTATTGAAATCGGATGATTCGCTCGAAGTCGTCGGCCTTGAGACTCGCTCCGCCGACCAGGGTCCCATCGATGTCGAGTTGTGCCATCAACCCATCGACATTGTCCGGTTTAACACTCCCGCCATAGATGATCCGTGTCGCATTGGCGGTCGGTTGGTCGATAGTCCCCTGCAGCACCCCGCGGAGAAAGGAGTGGACCTCTTGTGCCTCGACACTGCTGGCCGTTTTTCCGGTCCCGATCGCCCAGACCGGCTCATACGCGATCACGACCTGTTGCATCGACTCGGGGGTTAGCCCGGCCAGGCCAGCCTGCAGTTGCGTTGTCAGCACTTCGTACATATTATCATTCTCTCTTTCTTCGAGAGTTTCGCCGATACAGAGGACCGCAGTCAGTCCCGCATTCACCACAGCCTTCATTTTGCGATTGATGAAATTGTCCGGTTCTTTAAACAGTTGTCGACGTTCCGAGTGCCCGATGATGACCGATTGGCAACCGACATCTTTGAGCAGTTGCGGGGAAATTTCGCCGGTGAATGCACCGTTTTCTTCCGGGTAGCAGTTCTGCGCACCGAGCAGGATGTTGCTCCCTTGAAGCTGGTCAGCAATGAGACTTAAGGCCGTGAAGGGGGGCGCGATCATGATCTCGACGCCGTCGACATCGGTTACCCCTTTCTTCAACAGTGCGACGAGTGCCGTCGATTCTGCGATGGTGTTATTCATCTTCCAATTGCCAGCGATAAATGGCTTACGCATAGTTTCTCCTTGTGCAAACAAAATTTATCAACAATCTGTGAGTGCTGCGATCCCGGGGAGGATTTTCCCTTCCAGGAGTTCCAGAGAGGCGCCGCCACCGGTTGAAATGTGTGTCATCTTGTCGGCGAGACCGCTCCTGTTGACCGCTGCAACCGAATCGCCACCACCGACGATCGTCAGCGCTGCAGAATTTGCCATCGTCTCGGCAATGGCAAAAGTTCCCTTCGAAAAAGCGTCGAATTCAAATACGCCCATCGGTCCGTTCCAGATTACGGTTTTAGCGGCTGAAATGGTGTCGCTGAAGAGCTTGATCGACTCCGGTCCGATATCGAGGCAGATACTCTCAGCCGGTATGTGTTCGTTATTGCAGAGGGTGAACGGGGCATCAGCGGCAAAGGAGTCCGCGGCGAGATGATCAACCGGAAGCATGATTTTTATACCGGAATCTTCACCCCGTTGCAGCAGTTTGGCTGCCAGTTCAATCCGGTCGGTCTCGACCAGCGACTTCCCGACTTCAAACCCTTGCGCCTTAATGAAGGTGTAAGCCATTCCCCCGCCGATGATCAGGGCGTCGACCTTTCCGAGCAGGTTTTCGATCACCAGAATTTTATCGCTCACTTTAGCGCCACCGATAATCGCGACAAACGGTTTCTCAGGCTTTGCCAGGGCACCGACCAGATAGCGCAACTCTTCTTGCATCAGAAAGCCACAGACGGCTTGGTCGACGAGACGGGCGACCCCTTCGGTTGAGGCATGGGCGCGGTGGGCGGTGCCGAAGGCGTCATTGACATAAAGGTCTGCCAGCTCTGCCAGCTGTCGGCTGAAGGCCGGATCGTTCTTGGTCTCACCGGCATGAAAGCGGACATTCTCAAGGAGAAGGACATCGCCGTCGTTCATCGCCGCAACCATCTGGACAACCTCATCTCCGATGCAATCCGGGGCCATGCGGACCTTCTGTCCGATGAGTTTGCTGAGATAAGGGGCAACCGGGGCGAGGCTGAATTTCGGATCCGGCACCCCCTTAGGACGACCGAGATGTGAGGCGAGGATCAGACGACCACCCGCGGCAAGAATATGTTTAATTGTCGGGAGTGCAGCGACAATCCGGGTGTCGTCGAGAATGTTGCCGTTTTCATCGAGAGGGACGTTGAAGTCGACCCGGCAGAAGATTCTTTTCCCCTTGAGATCGAGGTCGTTGATGGTCAGTTTGTTCTGCATTTGCGCTCTCCATGCATGCTGTTATAATAGACGTTAAAATGGGAAAAGATTCAGTTGACCTCTTTTCCCGTGTTCATTCAATGTGATGATTCTCCTATCTGGCAGCCATGAAGCTGACCAGATCGCAGATTCGATTCGAATAGCCCCATTCGTTGTCGTACCATGCCAGAACTTTTACCAGGTCACCGCCGTTGACAATGGTCGACAAGGCATCGACGGTCGATGAAGCGGGGCAGCCGTTGTAGTCGATGGAGACGAGCGGCAATTCAGAGTAATCGAGGATGCCGCGCATCGCCCCAATCGACGCTGCTTTCAGCGCAGCATTCACCTCGTCGACGTCGGTTTTCTTCTCGGTCTGGACAACCAGATCAATCAGCGACACATTCGGAGTCGGAACGCGTACGGCCATACCTTCCAGTTTTCCCTCCAGAGCCGGGAGGACAAGAGAGACCGCTTTGGTCGCGCCGGTCGTGGTCGGAATCATCGATAACGAGGCGGCCCTGCCGCGGCGCAGATCATTGTGCGGCAGGTCGAGAATCTTCTGGTCATTCGTGTAGGAATGGACCGTGGTCATCATCCCCCTGACGATCCCGAACTGATTCATTAATATTTTGGCGACCGGTGCGAGGCAGTTGGTCGTACAAGAAGCGTTCGAGACGATCTGATGCTGCGCCGGATCGTACTCTGTTTCATTAACCCCCATGCAGATCGTTTTGTCCGCATCCGGTCCGGGTGCACTGATGATCACCTTTTTGGCGCCAGCCTCGATATGTTTGACGGCATCGGCCCGTTTGGTGAAAAGTCCGGTCGCTTCAACGACCAGCTCAACGCCGAGCTCTTTCCAGGGGAGATCAGCCGGATTCCGTTCTTTGCAGACTTTGATTTTACGATTACCAATAATTAGATTATCCCCGTCTGCTGCGACCGGCTCCGCAAAGGTACCGTGGACCGAATCGTACTTCAACAGATGGGCGAGGGTGGCTGCATCGGTCAGGTCATTGATGGCGACCACCTCGAATTGATTATTTTGCAGTGCGATTCGCATAACGTTGCGGCCGATTCTGCCGAAGCCGTTAATGGCAACTTTCACAGACATAGGTTTCCTCCAGAAAAGACTTTAATAAAATAGCTATTTTTGCAATTTTGATATGAATTTAAGATCTAGAATTTGAATGATATCGGATGAATATGAGGGCGTCAACAAACAACATTCGAATGATCAAAAAGAGTCGTCTTTCTGACATAAAGTTTCCCTGCTCTCTACTTCCGTTATTTGCAGCTTTGATGCTTGTGACACGATCCTTGATGAATCCTCATGTGAAGTATGGATTTGTCCTGTTTTTCCTTGCGACAACAGGCTTACCTGCGGTATATATTCACCGCCTTTGAAGGGACAGGAGTCAGTCGTTGCGGGTCTGTTTATTAGCCAGTGGTAGCAAAGGAAATTCCCTCTTTATCAAGAGTGGTGAGAGCCGCATTCTGATCGATGCCGGGCTTTCCGGTCGCGAAATTGAAAGCCGTCTTGCCCAGATCGGTGAAGAGGCATCCGATCTCAATGCGATACTGGTGACGCACGAACACCGTGATCATGTGACGGCAGTCGGCCCATTGGCGCGTCGTTACAAACTCCCTGTCTATGTTCATTCCCAAACCTTTGCTGCAATGCCGAGCCCCGGTCGCTTCGACCAGCTTACTGAATTTGAGGTCGCCAGTCGATTCACCTTCCGTGATATCGAGATATCATCGTTTCCGATCACACATGATGCCTCAGAACCGGTCGGGTTTATACTCAACACTCCAGAAGGGCGGATCGGCGTCGCCACCGATCTCGGTATTGCCACCCGATTGGTTGCCGACCGACTCAAAGGGTGTCGGGTTCTGGTCCTCGAATCGAATCACGACGAAGAGATGCTACGTGATGGACCTTATCCCTGGCACCTGAAACAGCGGATACGGGGCAATCATGGTCATCTCTCCAATACGGCCGCAGGGGAACTGCTCGAAACGCTACTCTGGGACGGGATGGAAGCGGTTTTTCTCGCCCATTTAAGTGAAACCAATAACGATCCGCAGTTGGCGCATCACGTTGCCCACTCTGTTCTTGGACAGCAGAATTTCTGTGCACCACAATTGGTCGTTGGTAGCCAGGGGCGTGCGAGTGCCTGTTTTGAGCTCTGATGGCGTCGCAAAAAGTCCGCCCAGCGGCGTTGTCCTGTTTTTCAGACTCTTGACATACCGATGTATGCCTTCGATCCTGAAAAGACAGTCCGCCTTGCTGGCCGAAATTTTAGCTTAGCCATCTTACTCTTTTTTGCGTAGCACCGGTTTAATCCTCCGCTGCTCGCGGCGTTGAATTAGCAAATGTGTAATCTATCGGGCACCATTAATGTCAGTGGAGAATATGTCATCCCCGAAGGATTCTATCGGGGATCCATGGTTCTAAAACTGGATTGTTGATACACCGTTGATGCGTCGGTTGTTCATTGCTCCATCTTGGCCCTAATCCGCCTCGATCATGAAGTTATCGTGAAGCCGATAGCCCTATTTTTGCCTCACGATAAAGTCCACGATACTTTCTGGATGTTTATTGCGTAGCACGGTAATGTCAGTGGAGAATATGTCATCCCCGAAGGATTCTATCGGGGATCCATGGTTCTAAAACTGGATTGTTGATACACCGTTGATGCGTCGGTTGTTCATTGCTCCATCTTGGCCCTAATCCGCCTCGATCATGAAGTTATCGTGAAGCCGATAGCCCTATTTTTGCCTCACGATAAAGTCCACGATACTTTCTGGATGTTTATTGCGTAGCACGGTAATGTCAGTGGAGAATATGTCATCCCCGAAGGATTCTATCGGGGATCCATGGTTCTAAAGCTAGATTCCCGATTAAACCCTCGGGAATGACAATATTTCTCTGATGTACTGAATCGTTACTCAAAATTTTTTTGATTGTTGATAACCGCTGCTTGCGGCGGGCTGTTCCTCTAGCATTTAAAACGTTCAAACTTCAAATACGCATTAAAACCTTGTACCTCGAACCTTTTTAGGAGCAATGCATGGCACACCGGATACTGGTCGGCCTGAAACCTGGCGTCACCGACGCCCGTGGTGAGCGGGTGAAACGCCAGATCAAGGAACATCTTGGAATTGAACTCGATACGGTCCGGACCATTGACGTCTACACCGTTGATGCACAGCTCAGCCGCGAAGAGATCATCGCTGCTGCCTCGGGTCCGTTCAGCGATCCGATCATTCAGGACTATGTGGTCGATCAACCGCTCGCCGCAGCGTTCGATATCCTGATTGAAGTCGGTCTGCGCCCCGGCGTGACCGATAATACCGGTCGGACCGCCCGTGAGGCGATTCAGTATCAGACCGGCCGTCCGTTCGTCGATGGGGAAGCTGTCTATACCTCGGTGCAATACCTCCTCAATGGCGAGCTCGATCGCGCTCTCGCCGAAAAGATTGTCAGCGGTTTTCTCGCCAACGGCCTGATTCAGCGCTGGACGATCATGGATGCCGAAGAATTCATGAAAGCGGGTGGTATCCCCGCCTCCATGCCGAAAGTGGCCGTCGGCAGCGCGCCAAAATGCAACAGCATTGAGCTTGAGGTGAGTGATGAGCAGCTGTTGCAGATCAGCCGCGACGGGATGCTCGCTCTCAATCTCGAAGAGATGCAGACCATTGCCGCCCATCTCCGAAAGCCTGCGGTTGTGGCAAAACGGCAGCAGTACGGTCTCGACGATAAGCTGACCGATGTCGAGCTCGAAGCCTTGGCTCAGACCTGGAGCGAGCACTGCAAGCATAAAATCTTTGCCGCCAAAATCGAATATGATGATGGGAAGGGGAATAAGGAGACCATCAATTCGCTGTTCAAATCTTACATCATGCAAGCGACCGCCGATATCCGTGCCGCCCAGGGCGCAGATGATATCTGCCTGTCGGTCTTTAAAGACAATGCCGGAGTGGTCAAATTCAACGACGACTGGAGCATGGTGTTCAAGGTTGAGACCCACAACTCTCCCTCAGCCCTCGATCCCTACGGCGGCGCGCTCACCGGAATCGTCGGTTGCAACCGCGATTCCTTCGGCACCGGTATGGGGGCGCGTCTGATTTTCAATACCGATGTCTTCTGTTTTGCTTCGCCGTTCTACGATCAGCCGCTTCCGCCGCGCCTGCTGCACCCCCGCCGGATCTTCGAAGGGGTGGTCGAAGGGGTTGAGCATGGGGGCAACAAATCGGGGATTCCGACCGTCAACGGTTCTATCCAGTTCGATGACCGCTTTGCCGGTAAGCCGCTGGTTTATTGCGGCACCGGTTCGATCATGCCGCGGACCCTCAACGACAAGCCGTGTCATGAGAAAGAGGCGTTCGTCGGTGATCACATCATTATGACCGGTGGGCGAATCGGCAAAGATGGGATCCACGGCGCCACCTTCTCCTCCGAAGAGTTGAACGCAGCTTCACCGGTGACCGCCGTACAGATCGGCGACCCGATCACCCAGCGCAAGATGTTCGATTTTCTGATCATCGCCCGCGATCGTGGCCTCTACAACGCCATCACCGACAACGGGGCCGGTGGCCTTTCGTCGTCCGTCGGCGAGATGGCCGAATTTACCGGTGGTTTCGATCTGCATCTCGACCGTGCGCCGCTCAAGTACCCCGGACTGCAGCCGTGGGAGATCCTGATCTCCGAAGCGCAGGAGCGGATGACCATGGCGGTATCGCCAGAGAAGATCGATGAATTTTTCGCTCTCGCCAATGAGATGGGGGTCGAAGCGTCCGATCTCGGCATTTTCACTGATAATGGCCTGTTCCATTGCCTCTATAATGGCGAAACCGTCTGCTGTCTCGATATGGAGTTCATTCACGGCGGTGGGCCGCAGTTGGTCCTGCCGGCGGTCTGGGAAGAGAAGCCGCACAGTGAGCCGCAGTTTGCCGTGCCGACCGATCTCGAAGCGGTGCTCAAGCAGCTCCTCGGCCGGCTTAATATCTGTTCCAAAGAGTCGGTGGTTCGCCGTTACGATCACGAAGTTCAGGGGGGAACCATCGTCAAGCCGCTCACCGGGGCCTGTAATGATGGGCCGTCCGATGCTGCCGTCGTGAGGCCGCTGTTTGATTCGTTCGAGGGGATTGTCATTTCGCACGGCATCGCGCCGCGTTACTCCGATATCGATACCTATCATATGATGGCATGCGCCATCGATGAAGGGGTGCGGAACTTCGTCGCCACCGGCGGTAATATTGAACATGTCGCCGGTCTCGATAACTTCTGCTGGTGTGATCCAGTCAAGAGCGAAAAAACACCGGACGGCGCCTATAAAGCGGCACAGCTGGTCCGGGCCAACAAGGCTCTCTACGACTACTGCCTCGCTTATGGGGTGCCGCTGATCTCCGGTAAAGATTCGATGAAAAACGATTACCAGATCGGCGACACCAAGATTTCGATCCCGCCGTCGGTCCTCTTTTCGGTGATCGGCAAGATTGAAGATATCCGCAAAGCGACGACTATGGATGCCAAGGCTGCCGGCGATAAGGTCTACCTCCTCGGTGTTACCCGTGACGAGCTCGGTGGCTCCGAATATTACGATATGCAGGGGTATCTCGGCCGCAATGTGCCGCAGGTCGATGCGGCTGTCGCCATGCAGCGTTATCGCACGGTCAATACAGCTCAAAGTCAGAAGCTGATCGCCTCCTGCCATGACCTCTCCGACGGTGGCCTCGGGGTCGCTCTGGCTGAAACCGCCTTTGCCGGCGACTTCGGGATGCAGATCGATCTCGCACCGCTCCTGTCGGTCTCCGAGCTCCGGAGCGATACGCTCCTCTTCTCCGAGTCGCAGAGTCGCCTGCTGGTGACTGTTGCCCCGGATCAGACCGAACCGTTTGAAGCGCTCTTTGCCGGTCAGTCTTGTGTCTGTATCGGTGACGTGGTTGCCGAGAAAGTCCTGACCATAACCGGTATCGATGGTGCGACCTTGTTGAATGCCAAACTTCATGATCTCAAACAGGCGTGGCAAGCGCCGCTGAGGGAGCTGTAGGATGAGCAAACCTGTTAAAAGTATTGTCATCGCCGGGAACGGCACCAACTGTGAACGTGAAGTCGCCAACGCCTGCCGCCTCGCCGGCAGCGATGTGGTCGATATTGTCCATATCGCCGAGCTGCTCGCCGGTCGCGTTCGTCTGGGCGACTATCATTTTCTCAACCTCGCCGGCGGTTTTCTCGATGGGGATGACCTCGGCAGCGCCAAGGCCGGTGCCAACCGCCTGCGGCATGCTGCCGTAAAAGAGGGTGGGTCGATTGCTGATCAGTTGCAGCAGTTCATCGCCGACGGTAAACTGGTGATGGGGGTCTGTAACGGCTTTCAGCTGATGGTCAAGATGGGACTCCTTCCGGCGATCGGTGGCGACCATCAGACCCAGAGCGCCACGCTCACCCATAATGATAGCGGTCGCTTCGAAGATCGCTGGACCTATCTTAAGTCCGATTTCGAATCCCCCTGCATCTACACCCGGGGGATCGAGACCACCTACCTCCCGGTTCGTCATGGCGAAGGGAAGTTCTTTGCCGATAACGCAACCCTCGATACTATCGCCGACAAACATCTCGCGCCGCTCTCTTATGCCGATGCGGAAGGGAAAGTCACGATGGACTATCCGCTCAATCCAAACGGTTCCAGCCGTGCCATCGCCGCTCTCTGTGATGAGACCGGCCGTCTGTTCGGGCTGATGCCGCACCCCGAAGCGTACACCCATCGGACGCATCACCCCCGCTGGACCCGAGAGCCGGAATTACCGGAAGAGGGGATGGGGCTGCGTCTCTATCGCAATGCGATCGATTTTATCCATGAAGAGCTTATTTGATTGTTATCTCGAACGTAGAGAGAGATCTTCTTTGGATCAGATTCACATTATATACTACAGAATTGACCACCAACCTTCTTTTGCCCAACGGCAAGGAGTTAATCACACATGTTTGATAAGTTTAACGATGAATGCGGCGTCTTTGGAATCTTCGGTCACCCGGAAGCGGCTAATCTGACCTATCTCGGGCTCTACGCCCTGCAGCATCGCGGTCAGGAGAGTTGTGGCATTGTCTCCTCCGACGGCCAGAAATTGCGGGCGTACAAACGTTACGGCAAGGTCGCCGATGTGTTCAAGGATGATGCGATCTTCAACGATCTCCCCGGGCGCGCCTCAATCGGTCATGTCCGTTACTCGACCGCCGGCGGCACCGATGTCCGAAACTGTCAGCCGATCAATGTCGATTATCATCGCGGCAGCATCGCCATCTCACACAATGGTAATCTGGTCAATGCAGACATTGTCCGTAATCAGCTCGAACAGGCCGGCTCGATCTTTTCCACCTCTGCCGATACCGAGGTCATTGTTCACCTTTTGGCCAAGGCGCAGGGTGATGGTCTCGCCGATCGGATTGTGGAAGCGTTGAAGCAGATTCGCGGCGCTTACAGTCTCGTCTTTCTCACCGAAACCCGGATGGTCGCTGTTCGGGACCCGAACGGCTTCCGACCTCTTTGTCTCGGTAAACTCGACGGCGCTTTTGTCATCGCTTCGGAGACCTGTGCCTTCGATCTGATTGAAGCCGAATTTATCCGCGAGATTGAACCGGGGGAGATGGTCGTGATCGACAAAAACGGGATGACCTCGTACAAACCGTTCGACGTGGTCAAACCGACTCCCTGTATCTTCGAATATATCTACTTTGCCCGTCCTGACAGCACCATCTTCGGCCATGAAGTCTATAATGTCCGAAAAAAATTTGGCAGATCTCTCGCCCGCGAACATGCGGTGGATGCCGACGTCGTCATCGCTATCCCCGATTCGGGGATGCCGGCCGCCATCGGCTACGCCGAAGAGTCGGGGATCCCGTTCCAGCTCGGTATGATCCGGAATCATTATGTCGGCCGCACCTTTATCGAACCGGCTCAATCGATCCGCCACTTCGGGGTCAAAATCAAGCTCAACCCGGTTCGCGAAGTAATGGCCGGGAAGAGGGTCATTGTGGTCGATGATTCGATCGTCCGCGGGACCACCGCGCGCAAGATCGTCAAAATGATCCGGGATGCTGGTGCCAAAGAGGTGCACATGCGTATCTCCAGCCCACCGACCATGTTCCCCTGCTACTACGGTATCGACACCCCGACCCGCAAAGAGTTGATCGCTTCCTCTCATTCCATCGAAGAGATCGCCAGGTACATCACCGCCGACTCCCTGGGGTACCTTTCTGCCGATGGGATGCGGTCAACGGTCAGATGTCCGACCACCGGCGACTTCCCCTATTGTGATGCCTGTTTTACCGGCGACTACCCGATTCGTTTCCCGAAGATGAAAGCGGACAGTCAGTTGGGGCTGTTTTAAAGAATGGTACAGCCGTAGATAAAGACGACTGAAGCAAGGGATAATTGGCCGCGATGAAAATCTGTCAAGGTCTGTAGTTCTAAAAAAAAGCAAAAACGGTTGGTTTGGTTGAAGACTTAAGACTAAGGCTAATTGGCCGCAATGAAAATCTATCGAGGTCTGTAGTTCTAAACAAAGGCAAAAAATGGTTGGTTTGGTTGAAGCCTTTCTTTTTTGTTACAGATTTTCATAGCTAAACAGTTTATTTCGTTTTTTTTTGTCATTTCGAACGAAGAGAGAAGTCTGGCACAAACAGATATCTTTAATCTGTCGAGATGATAAATATCATGAATTCAGCAACTTGCAATCAATACTTAAAGTTAATTGGAGGAGTAGATAATAATGACGACAGAAGAACGTAATGAACTGATGCAGATTGTCCGGGAGCTCTCTTACGAGGAGCGCGAGGTGACTCTCGCCTCCGGTCGCAAAAGTAATTTTTATTTCGACGGCAAGCAGACCTGTCTGCACCGGAGCGGCGGCCTGTTGGTCGGCAAGGCGTTCTGGGATGTGGTGAAAACATTCGACGGTCCGATCGACGGCGTCGGCGGACTCACCCTCGGTGCCGATCCGATCGCGACCGCGACCTCCATCGCTGCCGCCCTCGAAGGGACTCCGGTCCACGCCTTCATCATTCGCAAAGAGCCCAAAGGGCACGGCACCGGCCAATGGCTCGAAGGGCGTAAAAACCTCCCCCTGGGCTCACGGGTTGTCATCCTTGAAGATGTGACCACCACCGGTGATTCCTCCTTAAAAGCGGTCACACGCGCTCAGGAAGAGGGGCTCAAGGTTATGGGGATCATCACTCTGGTCGATCGTCAGGAGGGTGCACAGGAGAATATTACTGCTGCCGGGCAGGTGTTGAAGGCGGTCTTTACCCGTGAAGAGGTTGTCGCTAAGTAAACTGGCGGCAATCGTCATATCAGTTTTATAAAAAAAAGGGACGAAATTAAATTTTCGTCCTTTTTTTTATATGAAAGACCGGAGGGCCGAGGCCCGACGGTGCTGTTCGATTGATTTAATCAGAAGAGGTAAGCAACATCGTCGGATCCCGGTCCGACAGCCGGGTTCATTTTCTTTGGAAAGCCGCAAAGAAAACGAACCAAAAGAAACGTCTTTCTCTGCGGGAGGCATCTCCGTCGCGGGTTGGGTTATCACTTATCAACGAATGTTAAAATTGATCCGGGCCCTTGCAAGCGGGGCCCTCATAACATCCTAGCGTAGCGAAGAAATCAAAGTCGTAGCTCAGGTTTATGCTTTTAAACACCGCAGCAGTTGAATCCGCAGCGGATATGAAAAGCAAACAGATGCGGACCACGTCTGGCTCAGTCAACCCACCTTGCATCTACAGCGACGCGCAGCATTCTAACCCATGTTTACCATTTCGAGCGTGATTTTCATTAATTTCCATCTTTTTTTCAGAAAAAACTCAATGATTTCAAGGGTTGACCTCTGGAAATGGCAAATGTAGTGCCATACTGGTAATTTAGTT
>Ga0314774_1000119_pt1 | contig 70474 bp, 67 predicted proteins | sample MetaGCBIA2018_FD_204515 | JGI IMG/M metagenome (GOLD analysis project Ga0314774, IMG submission 204515) | Cryopeg brine microbial communities from Beaufort Sea near Barrow, Alaska, United States - CBIA 2018 | ecosystem: Environmental > Aquatic > Marine > Coastal | place: USA: Alaska | collected... | reverse complement strand
ATGAAATTGAATTTCAATTAATAAATTATAATGATAGTTATATATTGTCATTAAATAATATAGGTTGGGAACTTGACCCTAAAACTTACACAATTAAATTAAGCCCAGAAGTATCGGTTGTATTTGAATTAGATATGGATAGTAAGAGTGAAAATTGTTGTACATTTTTTATTGTAAAGGAATTTAATCTTCAAACATTTGAATACACAGAATTAACAGCAACAGGAATTATTCAAGTTAAAATATAATTGAAATGAAGAAAACACTTTTAAAATTATTACCATTGATTGTTATTGTATTTTTGAACATATCCTGTAGTAAAAGTGATGATGGAAATATTCCGTATGCATCAGATGGTGCAAATCCAGGCCAAAATGAAGTTTTAAACGCAAAATTACGAATTAATGAAGATGTGTTTAATACTATAAATACCAACCGAACTAACAAAATAACAAAGGGAGAAGCGTATTCTATTAACAATGTAAAAAGAGTTGGTGATTTCCTGCAAATTAATCTATCCTATAGTGGAGGTTGTAAATTACACGATTTTGAAATTATTTGGGATGGAATTGTATATACAGATGAACCTTGTCATATGAACTTATTACTAATTCACAATGCAAACAATGATACTTGCGAGGCCTTAATAACAGGGACAATTGTTGTGAATTTAGAAGAATTAATTGGGGATGTAATATATAAAGATCATTGTGCTTATCATATTTACAGTACTTACAATTCGAGTGAATTTTCTGATGTTGTTATTGAAGGTATTAACTAAAAGTTTTAAATTTAACTAAATAATATTCAATGAGTCAATTAAGTTTAATTTGGAACTAGAGCCAGATAAACACCTATTTTTAGAAAACCTTTTAACCAAATGCAAAAAAGGAAATGTATTACATCAGGAAATGTTATACAAGCATTTTTACGGTTATGCTTTAAGTATTTGCAGGCTTTATACCTATTCTAATGATGATGCTGTTAGTATTTTAAATGATGGTTTTTTAAAGGTCTTTTCTTCAATTCAAAAAAAAGGATATAACGATGCTATTCCTTTTAAATATTGGTTACGAAGAATTTTAATTAATACAGCAATTGATCATTATCGTAAAAATTCTAAACATCGATATCATTTAGAAATTGAAGAAAACGAACCCGTATACACTGAAACAAATAGTATAGATGATCTAAATGTTCAAGATATTTTGAAGCTATTAGATCAATTACCCGAAACACACAGAATGGTTTTTAATCTATATGAAATTCAGGGTTTTAATCATCAGGAGATTTCTTTAAAGCTGAATATAGCAGAAAGTACATCGAGAGTATTTTTAACAAGAGCAAAAAAGAAATTAAGAGTTTTATTTAATAAAAACTTTTAAGTTAGTATGGAAGATAATTTTGATAAAATATTAAGCGATAAAATTAAGGAAGTTTCAAAAAATCAAGACTTCACTTACAATCCGGAACATTGGAAAATGTTGATGGCTAAAAAGAAAAGCAATAAAAAAAGAATACTTTTTTATTGGCAATTTGCTGCTTTTGTTTTAATAGCACTTTTAGCAGGCGGTTTAGGCAAATACTTCTTTCAAAATCCTAATAATATTAAACAAGAAATAATAATAGACACTCATAATGATTTATTGAGAATTGATACTTTAAAAGAGAATAGTAAAATATTTATTACGTCAAGTGGTGCAGACAGCATAAATAAATCAGATTCAAAAATTAGTGTCATAGACTCATTATCAATTCTCAATAAATCTAAAATTGAATCAATATTAAAATCTCAGTCTAAAACTGAAATAGCAATTACTTCAAAAAAACATATTTATCCAAAACAAAATGGTGAAAATAATGAAGCTATAATAGCTGTTAATTCAGTCAAACTACACGATTCTATAGAAAAAAAATCTATTATTAATTCAAAAATTTTGTTGGCTGAAGCAGAAATGACTGATAAAAATAAAAATATTGATACTTTAAATAAATCAACAGACCTGGCATTTGAAAGCGAAATAAAAAAACAGGATTCAACATTTATAAAACAAGCCTTAGTTGCTTTAATTGAGGAAGAAGAAACAGATGAGAAAAGTAAAAGAAAACATGTAACGTATGGAATAGCTTTATCTCCAATAATTAATTATACAACTGAAAATGACAATTCGAATGCTGGATTTTCAGGTGGCGTTTTAGTTGAAATTCCTATAGCTGCAAATTTTGATATCAATACGGGAGTTTATTATGCCAGTCAAAAATTAGATTTAAATCAACCTAATACTTATTCATCGGATGTTGTAAGTGCAAAAAACTCAAGTCAATTAGTCACAAAAGAAGCTATTACAAAAGGGTTAGAAATCCCTGTAAATGTTAAATATAATTTCTCATTATATAAAAAGATCGTATTTATTTCAGCCGGTTTTACTTCAACATCTTATTTTACAGAAGATATAGAAGCAAATTATTTAAAAAATGGCAGAACTGAAACAAACACACAAGATCTTCTTGGGAATAATATTGTTAAGTATAAACTGGTGCAAACCGAAGAAAATATTGTAACCCCAAATAATTCCAATAACTTTAATTTTGCCAATATTTTAAATTTTTCAATTGGTTTGGAGCTTCCTTTAAATAATAGATATCAATCAATTATTATAGAACCTTATTTTAAATATTCTTTAAAACCTATAACGGCAGAAAAAGTTGATTTTTCGAGTGCCGGTGTACATTTTCGCTATAATTTTAGTTTTTCAAGAAAAAAATAAATGTATTTTGTAGCGTTCTGTTCCTTCCCAACGTATAGTTGATAATAGGTTCATAATTTATTCAAAAAGTAACATCTCATATCCTGCTTTAAAAAAGCAGGATGAGATTTTATAGGATTGTAAAAATTAGAAAAACCTTATGAAAAAGAAAATTTAAAAGTCATACAAAGTTGTGTGTAATTTAATGTAACTAAGTTTGAATATTAACATTTATAAAAAAATAATTATGAAAAAAATCTTATTCTTATTAATCTCACTAATACTGATTTCGTGCAGTGATTCTGATGATTCTGATGAAATTGCAGGATTAAATTTTGACCAAAATGCTTTTGACAGAAATCGACAATTGTGGGAGGTAAATGAAATTTCAAATTACACATTTTCCCAAGAATACTTTTCAACCTCTGTTGGGCCTCAACCAAAATTAACTAGTGTTGTAATAAACAGTGAATTAGATACAATATTTGTTCAATCTAAAAACGCAACTAACATTTCCATAGAACATCTCACTCATTATGAAACTGTTGATAATGTTTATGATTTCATCGAATACATTGTAAATAGTTGTGAAGAACAAATTAATTCTAATCAAAGCCAAATGAAAGGAGCTAAAATAGACGTGGAATATGATGAAACTTTTTACTATCCTACTAAAATAAATTGTGTTGGTTATTATCCAGATGGTTTAGTAGGTGGATTAAGTATACATATTATATTTAGTGATTTTGAAGTTAATCAATAGCTAGATACGATTGAGATAGATTAACTACACACAACAATGGCTAAAACAAATTGCTTAATCAACTAAATATAATGATTTTCAAACTTAATAACACTCATTTTAAACATTGAAAAATTGCAATTTTAAAATCGCAATTTTTCATATTCTAAACCATTGTGCCTAATTAAAAACTAAATCCTATGAAAAATTTTAGTGCAATTCTAATTTTGATTTCTACATGTTTTTCAGCTTGTAATAATGAACCTGTAGTTAATAACAATACACCAACTTTTCCAGTTACAGCAGTTAATTTTGGTGAAATTAATTCTATTTATGATGATTATAACTCTGCATCACCAATTACAGGAGGTGTATCACCATTATGCTTTTCTACAAATCGCAAATCTGAAGGAGCAAATTTTGATATTATTTATAAGCTTTTTTATGCTGTGTATGATTGGAATAATAATAAACTGATTGTTGGAGAATCTAATAATACAACTAAACCATCATATGATTATTTTGGAGTAACTCAAGCAAATGCTAATCTTGCTAATGCTGTTAATACAATTAACTCTTCATCAGATGAACTAGGGCCATACCTAATTCCACAAGGTGAAACTGAAACAGAGTTTCATACCTTCTTTCAAAATTACATATTCTTGTATGCCACAAATAAATCTGGTAATTTAGATATTGAACTCACTGAAAATTTGACAGGTAATACTTATTCAGAGCCTCAAAATATTACATTTCTAAATTCTCCAAAAGATGATGCTTATCCAACTTTGAATGCTGATAAAACATTAATTTATTTTTGTTCAAATCGAGAAAATAATTTTGACATTTATGAAACTTATTTAAACAACACGTCCTCTTTGCTCTTTGCTCTTACTGACCACACAGAAAGGGCAATAACAAAAAACATAATTTTATCATCAGATTATGACGATAAATGTCCTTTTATTATTGGTGATTTAATGGTTTTTACATCAAACAGACCAGGAGGTTTTGGGGGTTTCGACTTGTATTATTCAACTTTCAAAGACGGTGAATGGTCTAGTCCAGTTAACTTTGGTAATAAAATTAATACGCAACATGATGAATACAGACCAATTGTGAAAGATTACTACTCTACTTTTACAAATGATTTTATGATTTTTTCTTCTAATCGACCTGGAGGAAAAGGAGGTTTTGATTTATATTATGTAGGAATTGACAAAATGACTGGATGGTAACTAGGCACAACACCTCATAAAATTTATGCTCACATTTAAACTAAATAACGAACCGACAAACATTCAATTAACGATTTGCTACAACCAAAAAATCTCTGATTTTCAAGTCGCACAAATCTTATAAAAACCGTTAAGCAATTAGACGCAACAATTTAAGAAAAATGCATATAAATTATAAAACCAAAGATATTATGAAAAAAAGAATTCTATTTTTAATGCTAATTGTGGTTTTATTCTCTTGCAATAAAAATGAAGACATCAATACGGAAACTGAATTATTTGGAAATTGGAAACTTATAGAAATGACTGGCAATATTCCAAATTCCACAACTACCGGTTCTGAAATGGAATGGCAAGAAAACTATTTATTAAAATCCGACGGGACTTTTCAAAAATCAAGAGATAGAGATGGAGTTATAACAGAAGTTTCCGGAATATATAATATCGTTGACTTATCCGATGGAAAATACCTGGAATTTATTTTTAATGAAGAAAGTGAAATTATTGGTTCTTGTTATTCTAATTTAAAAGAAGAAATGTTTTTTCAATCCGAAAATACGCTTTCCAGTACTTGGGAAAATTGTGATGGTCCTGGTCTAAAATATGAAAAGTAACTTAAAATTTGCTATTTTTTTGCTCAAGCAATGGTCGTTGGCTAATATTAACAAAAAACAAAATAAATGAAAAAGAACTATTTATTATTAATTTTTACTTTGATTCTTATCTCGTGCAATAAAGATGATTCAAATCAAGATTTATACACATATTCGTATTTTGATAAAAGTGAACTGACAATTAATTCAAGAGAAGATTCGTATATGAAATACGGAATCATTGAATCCGGAGAAAATTTAGTATTTGAATACAGATTTGATGCATATGATGAGGAACAAATAGCTGACGATGAATATTCTGAAACTATTAGATTCGAAATTGACTCAAAACTTGATAAATTTTCTTATTCAGATGACGAACTTTTAAATATTAAGGCTGTTTTTACTCCATATTGCTTTTGCTATTTACCTCTAACCGAATCAAAAAATGTTGATCCAAAAGGAACGATTAGCGGAGAAAAAACATCTAACAATGAATGGAAAATTAAAATCAATATTACTTTTTACGGAGATGAGGTAAAGGTCATTCATGGAAATTTCAAACTGAAATAAAACATTAGCCAACACCGCATATGATTAATTGCATGGTTACAGCCTACTTAGGATAATTGCTTATGCCAGTTCGCTGCGCTCGTGTCTCGCGGATTTTATATTCGGTTTTTATTTGCTAAATTAGGTACTTAACCACGCAACTAATCATACACAAACACGTTACTAAACATTAAAAACAAAAGACATTTTATGAAAAGAACATTGTTGATTATAATCTTTGGGTTTTTTATAGTATTCGCAAAAGGACAAGAACTTCCTTTATTGAAAGTTTCTGAGAATAAAAGATACTTAGTAACACAAGATCAGGAACCTTTTTTCTGGTTAGGAGGAACAGCCTGGGAGTTAATTCATAGACTAACTAAGGAGGAGATTGATTTGTACCTCACTGATAGGGCTAAAAAAGGTTTTACAGTTATTCAAACAGTTATACTAGCCGAACTTGACGGATTAAATACACCAAATGCTTATGGTGATAAGCCATTAATTAACAATAATCCAGAAAACCTAAATGAAGAATATTTTGAATTGGTCGATTATGTTTTACAAAAGGCGAATGAGCTAGGATTATATGTTGGATTACTTCCCACTTGGGGAGATAAATTTAATCTAAAATGGGGAGAAGGACCTGAAATTTTCAACTCAGGAAATGCAAAGGTATTTGGATCTCTTTTAGCCAAGCGATTTTTAAAACACAACAATGTTATTTGGATTCTTGGGGGTGACAGGGTGCCTGAAAAACCAATTCATTACCAAATAGTAAACGCTATGGCGGAAGGTATCAGGCAGGCAGATACTAAACATCTCATTACCTATCACCCTTCTGGAGGACAAAAAGCTAGCAACTTCTTTAATGAAAATTGGTTAGATTTTGATATGTTCCAAAGTGGACATGACAGAAGAACGAAAGAATACAAATATGTATGGGAAAGCAGGAAAATGAAACCGAATAAACCTGTAGTGAACGGAGAACCTAGGTATGAAAATATACCTGATCGACTGGTTAATGAAAATACATGGAATTGGCTAGATGATAATGATGTTAGAGTTGCTGCTTACTGGAGTATTTTAGCTGGTTCTGCCGGCTTCACTTATGGCTGTAATGATATATGGCAAATGTATACTATAGATAAATTTCCAATTCTACAGGCCAGAACAGGCTGGAAATCGGCGTTGGATTTACCGGGGGCAAAACAAATGACTTATATGAAGGCTCTTTTTGAAAACTTGCCTTGGCAAACTATGATAAATGATCAAACTTTAATCATAAACGAAAACCCCGAGAATGAATCATTTATTATCGCAGCAATTGGTGAAAATAAGGATTTCGTAGTTGCTTACACTCCAACCGGTAACCCTATAAAAATTAATGTTTCAAAATTAAAGTTAGAAAAAATAGGTGGGTATTGGTTTAACCCTAGAAGTGGAGAACTCAAATATATAGGAAAGTTTGCAACAGGAGAGCCCTTGGAGTTCGAGCCTTGGGCAAAGGGTCGGGGAAGCGATTTTTTATTAATTCTTACCAATCAAAAACTTGATTTGCAAAAAAATAACGTTTGGTAACACCTCATAAAATTTATGCTTACATTTAAACTAAATAACAAACCGACAAACATTTAACAAACGATTTACTACGACCTAAAAATCTCCGATTTTCACGTCGCACAAATCATCATACAAAACCGTTGCCAGTAATTGCGGATAAAAAAACTGATATGAATAAAAAGAACTTTGAATACTTAATGTTATTACTGATTATCTTATTAGCAGTATTACTGACTAAATTTGATTTAAAAAGATATAATTTAGTTTTACTGATTCCAATTTTCTTGTTTATTTTCAGTGAAAAATTATTTCCTCATAATAATAATAATAATAATAATAATAAATGAAATAACTTGATTTATTATCCAATTGCGTAATAAACAATTTAAATTAAGAAATTAAACAAAACAGAAAAATATGAATAAAGCCAGAATTTTAGGAATAACATTAATTATTATTGGAATTGTTTTAATTTACTCATTTGACAATGACGGAACTGATTTTGCTTTTGGTTTTTTAATTTCTGCAGGTATCATATTAACTGTCGCAGGTAGATTTAGCTCTAAAAGTAAAATTCAACAAAACAGAGAAATTCCAGATTAACAAATTACCCAATCCGAGAAAAATTGGCTGAGCAAGAAAAAATATTACCACTATGACAAAAGAGTTTAAAATAACAGTTCTCTATTCGACAATTTATATCTTGTTATATATTTTAGTAAGTGGGATTTTATATTTTTCATTTAAAGAAATAAAAACCGTATTGATAATTCCAATTTCTGCTGTAATTGCTTACATTCTCTTACCGAGAATTAAAGAATTAGAAACTCAATCAGGAATAAAAACTCAAATAAAATGGAATTTCATAAAAAAGACATTTATTATTTAAATTATGATAAAAACAACAAATTACAACACCGTATATCATTTATGCTCAAATCGGATTTATTACAAACTGACAAACATTCAATAAAAATATGACTACGACGGAAAAATTTCCGATTTTCCAGTCGCACAAATCTTATAAAACTCGTTGGCTTTAATAAAATAAATACATGAAAAAAATATCCATTTTCCTATTAGCAGTTATTATTTTAATTACAGGGTGTTCAAAAGATCATCAAAATGAAGTCATTCAATCTGAAGCAAAAAATCTAACAATATTTTTTGTGAATGATCAACACGGACAATTAACTAATTTTTCTAAGATTAAACATATAGTAGACTTGGAAAAGCTGGAAACAAATGTTATTACAGTTTGTAGTGGTGATCTATTTTCAGGAAACCCTGTTGTAGATAATTACCCACAGAAAGGCTATCCAATGATTGATGTAATGAATCGCGTTGGATTTGATGTTTCGGTGATTGGAAATCACGAATTTGACTATGGGGAATCAATATTAACCGATCGAATTAATCAAGCTAATTTTGATTGGGTTTGTGCGAATGTAGATATGGGAAATTCCGGTATTCCTGATCCTTTTGAGTATCAAACCATAAGCGTTGAGGATATAAAGGTTACCTTTTTAGGCTTGGTTGAAACCAATGGGAGTGATACCAATACAATTCCATCCACCCATCCCTGGAGAGTTCAGAACCTTTCTTTTGAACGACCGGAAAATGTAATAGCTCAATACTCCAATATTAAGTCGCAGGAAAATTCAGATGTATATGTTGCCTTAACTCATTTGGGTTATGACGCTTCCGGAGGGTCTTTAGGAGATTCTCAAATCGCAATGCAATATCCTTATTTTGATCTTATTATAGGAGGACATTCTCATCAAACAATAAATACCACCATCAATAATATTCCAATATTTCAATCAGGATCATATTTGAATAGTCTCGGAAAAATTGAATTGACAATTAAAGACAAAACGGTTCAATCAATTGACTTCGAATTGATCAACCTAAATACCTATTCTGAACATGATTCCGAATTAAAAGCTATTATAGATGATTACAATAATTTACCCTATTTAAATGAAGTCATTGGATACTCTCATTTATATCATGAAAGGTCTCAAGTAGGTTGTTTCTATACGGATGCTTTAAAAGGTGCGATGAATGTAGATGTTACCTTTCAGAATACCGGAGGAGTGCGTTCAACCTTAAATGAAGGAGATATAACAAATAGAGAAATTTTTGAGATATCTCCATTTAACAACGGCACTGTTATCTTCGATATGACTGTAACTGAAATTAAAAACTTTTTAACAGGATCAGGATCGGGCTTTTACTATTCGGGAATCCAAATTGAGCAAATTGGTAATGCCATTCAAATTAAAGACTTCAATAATAACATTATCCCTGATAATACTATCTTATCTATTGGCACAAATGATTACATTCCTGCGGTTTACGAAAATTACTTCCCCTCAAATGGAAATATTCAATTGTTGACAGCTGCCGAAACAATTATATCCTACTTAAAAAATAATAACAGTCAAGTAAACTACCCAAATTGCGATCATTACTTTAGGTATGAGTGAAAAACTAAAGCCAACTTTGCGTATAATTCATTGCGTCTGATTTTCCTTTCGGTAAATCCTCGCTGTTGAACAATGGGTTCGTTCCTATTTGCTACCTTAGTGCTCCATGCAACTAACCAAACACAAACCCGTTAGCTTCTGCTAAAAATGAAATTTAATCCTTTTCCGAAAATAAAAACAGAAAGACTCGTTTTAAGAAAAATCAGGTAATTTTAGTTTCTAAACCCATTCTCTTTCTGAATTTAATATTTTTCTTAACCAAATCATCAGCACAACTGCCAAAAAGCCTAATCCGCCCATGAGAAACCAGTTGGCGGAAAATCCAAATCGGTCAATGACTTCCATTCCGGTTTTGGCACTAAAAATATGTGCACAAGAAAATGCCATAGAATACAATGCCAAGTAACGCCCTTCATTTCCGGAAGGTGCTCTGTTCATCGCAAAATTATTGGTAAAAGGAAATGCCAGCATTTCGCCTAAAGTAATAAATAGCATACCCACGACTAAAATACCTCCCCAATCTGTTGTATTTAAAACAACATAACTCATTGCCAATAACACCAAACTCCACGTAATTATTTTCATTCGGTCCAGTAATTTTTTCTCTATATAATGAATCAAAGGCATTTCCAGCAAGAAAATAAAAAATCCGTTCATAGACATTATTAAACCAATCTGAACTTCTGTCATCCCATGAACTTCTTTATAAAACAAAGGTATTGTGGTAAATAACTGCATGAAAATAAAGGCCATTAAAAAAATAATCATTAAAAATAGCCAATACGGTTTGTCCTTATATACAGAAGCTGCTTTGTTTTCTTTTTCAACAATTACTTTAGGTTTATCGGCATGAATCTTTTTTTCTTTCAAAACAATTCTCATCACCACAATAGCCGCGATACAGGTAAGGCCATCTACCCAAAAAAGGCCGGAATAACTTATGGCAGCAATAATCAATCCGCCAAAAAATGGCCCGAATGAAAAACCCAAATTAATGGCCAAACGAATTAAAGTTAAAGATCTTGTTTGATTTTGAGGCTTGCTGTATGCTTTTAAGGAAACAAACATGGCCGGCCTAAAAGCATCGGCAAAAGTCATAGTTATAAATATGCCAAGGGCAAAACCCAAAAATGTGTGCACAAATTGCAAGGCAATAAACAAAAAACCTGTAATTAACAAACTGAAAAACATCACTTTATAAAAACCAATTTTATCGCAAAGTTTTCCGCCTAAATAAGAACCCAGCAAGGATCCCAAACCAAAACAAGTCATTATCCATCCTACGTGCGACAAATTTAAATTCATCTCTTTGGTTAAATACAAGGACAAAAATGGCAAAACCATCGTTCCTGCCCTATTTATAAAGGTAATCAAGGCCAGCCACCAAACTTCTTTTGACAGTCCGCTAAACGAATCCCGATAAGAATTAAATGTCCTTTTTAACATATTCTGGTTCAATTACAAACAACAGCCTTTAAAATAATTTAAAATTTGGGCGTTCCCCTTTGGGTCGGGCTTTTCGCTGCAATCTGTCATTGCAAGGAACGAAGCAATCCTTAACTCAGCTTAAAAAATCGCAATGTCAGGATTTTCGCTTCACTCCCTAACGCAAATTGAATTAAAAATGAATAGTTAAAACCTAGCAAATCTTGGCGTTACCCCCCCTGTTTAAAAACTAAAAAACCGACTTTAAGTCGGATTCAACCCATAAAAATTACTGCTTTTCAAATGCTCTTGATAATTTTCAAAATTACAAAAATTCGCACCATTTAAGGTTTTAATTTCTATTTTAAATTCCGTATTTTTGGACATAATATTTTTTTTAAAATGAAGGTCCTCTTAAGTATTTTTACCGCCATTGTTTTTTTTAGCTGTGCGAAAAAAACCACATCTTATGAAGATGAAATCAAATTATTTCAATATGATTTAAACAGAGAGTTTGCCGACGCCACAAAATCTCCTTTAACTGAAGAAGACCTGAAAACCTTTAAAGCCCTGGAATTTTTTGATATTGATAAAAATTTCAATATTGAAGCCAATTTTGAATTAACCCCCAACACACCTGTATTTGAAATGCCAACAACCACCGAGCGTTTGCCATTATATAGAAAATATGGAATTGCCCGTTTTACGCTGAATGGAAAAAAAATGGCATTGAGCATTTACCAAAACCAGCAACTGATGACTGATTTTAACTATAAAGACTATTTATTTTTACCTTTTAATGACGCCACAAGTGGCACAACAACCTATGGAGGCGGGCGTTTTATAGATTTAGAAATCCCTAAGGAAGACAGTAAAAAAATACGTATTGATTTCAACAAAGCATACAATCCTTATTGTGCTTACAGCCATAAATATTCTTGTCCAATTCCGCCCTCAGAAAATAATTTGCCTGTCTCTATTCCTGCGGGCGTAAAAGCTTTTAATCAAAAACATTAAAAAAAAGCCTGCCCAGATTTTTCTGAGCAGGCTTAAATATTTTACTTAACCAGAATAAAACAAAAAGAATCTAAACTGATTGTTATTATTAATGTTGATTTAAACGAAAATCCGGATAAGCATCCATTCCATGTTCATGAATATCCAGTCCGTCCTGTTCTTCTTCCTCAGACACTCTAATTCCAACAAATTTCTTTAAAATACTTATTATGGTAAACGAAGCTGTAATGCAGAAGGCACCTACTGCAACAATACCTATGGCTTGTTTTCCCAATTGTCCCCAGCCTGACATTTCTCCAAAAATTCCAACGGCCAGCGTTCCCCAAATACCACATATCAAATGGACTGCAATTGCGCCCACAGGATCATCCAGTTTTAATCTGTCAATAAATCCAACACCTAAAACTATCAGGGTTCCTGCGATACTTCCAATAACAATGGCGTCGGTGACACTCATCATATCAGCTCCTGCCGTAATTCCAACCAAGCCTCCAAGCACACCATTCAGGAACATCGATAAATCATATTGTTTGTATTTAAATAAAGTCACTAAAAATGCCGACAAACCTCCGGATGCTGCAGCCAAACAAGTCGTTACCAAAACCAAAGAAGTTTTACCAGGATCTGCGGAAAGCACTGAACCTCCGTTAAATCCAAACCAGCCTATCCATAAAATAAACACCCCCGTTGTTGCCAAGGGAATATTATGGCCCGGAATTGCACCAATGGTACCATCTTTTTTAAATTTCCCAATTCTGGCACCCAATAGCCAAACCGCTACCAATGCAGCCCAACCCCCAACGGAATGCACCAAAGTAGAACCGGCAAAATCATAAAACCCGAGATCATTTAACCAGCCTCCACCCCATTTCCAGGATCCTGTTATTGGGTAAATAATTCCCACATATATTATAGTAAAAATCATAAAGGAACCTAATTTTATTCTCTCTGCGACTGCTCCTGAAACTATTGTTGCTGCAGTTGCGGCAAACATTCCCTGAAATAAAAAGTCGGTCCAATAGGTATAACCACCATTTGCATATTCAGCTGTCAGACCGTTTTCCGGCATTGACAACCCAAACAAACTAAAAAAATGATCAGGTAAAACACCTCCAATAAATGAACCAGGATACATTAAATTAAATCCAACCAACGCATATAATACCAAACCTATGGAAAGAATAAATACATTTTTAAATAAAATGTTAATCGTGTTTTTTTGTCTTGTCAATCCAATTTCCAACAATGAAAAGCCCAAATGCATTAAAAAGACCAATGCGGTACAAATCATCAGCCATACATTGTTCACTGTAAATAAAGTATTATCCATAATATATTCGTTAGCAGTTGTGTTTTATTTTAAAGATTCGGAACCCTTTTCTTTTGTTCTTATTCTATAGGCTTCCTCTATATTTGAAACAAATATTTTACCGTCTCCAACAATTCCCGTAAAAGCTGTTTTTAAAATTGCTTCAACCGTTCTGTCTAAAATTGGATCTGAAACCACTATTGATAAAAATCTGCGCTGAATATCTGAAGTGCTATAACTAACGCCTCTATATACATGTCCCTCTTTTTCATTTCCTACCCCGGTTACATCCCAGTAACTAAAAAAGTTGACATCAATTTGATGCAAGGCATCTTTGACATCATCAAATTTTGACTTTCTGATAATTGCTTCAATTTTTTTCATAATAAAATGATTTTATATTTGGTTTCGGGTCAAAAATATATATTATTTTTTATATCTACTAATTTTTTAGGGGGTTAAAGTGATATTTAGTAATATTACGCAAGTACAACCCTGTTTTTTATATAGTAAAACACCTACATTAACATTAACAACAAAAAAAATGCCTGTCCAGTTTTTGTACACTCCGGACAGGCAAAACCTAATATAATAATTAACCAAAACTATTCTTTTTTATAGAGAAAATCCAAATGTTAAAAAGATATCCTCAGAATCCGGATTTAAAGTTATCGCAGCATTAACCGGAAGGCTAAATGATTCTGACAACTTGATTTCCTTTGACGTCCCCACTGTTACATTAATCAAACCTGAACCATCAGTAAAATAATAGCCATTGTCATCTCCAAATACACCACCTACAGCCAGACTAAGAGGAGTTCCACCTATTTCAGTTTCGTAACTGGCTTCAACATATGTTGAATACGCATTGTCTCCATTCTCATCTTCAATTGCTCCTCCAAAATTAGTTGCAACAGTAATACCTATTGGACCTGAATATGAAAGCATCGCCTCGAAAACATGACCATCATTATATGGAAAATAACCACCAGTTCCTTCCCCTGGAAAGAAATAATCTGTTACAGTTACTCCAAATGCATCACTAAAAGCATAAGACATATAAAAATCAGCCTCATTACCTTCTCCTAAACCCCCTAAATTATAAGCACCCCAAGCACCAATGGCAAATCCCCCTGATGAAAATTCCGCCCAAGGTTGCGCACTTGCACTATTACCTCCTAATTGTATACCTCTCCAGATATAACGAGATTGAACATCAAGACCTAAATCTAATTTGTTTTTCGACTTTTCTTCTTCTTGTGCGTTCATGATACTTATCGAGAGTACCGCTATTAATAATAGCACTGTTCCTTTTATTGTTTTCATCTTGTTTTAAATTTTTTGAGTTAATTTATTGTTATCATCATTTTATCGCAAATAATGCCCTTAGTTGTAAACATTTGTTTTATGCTCATGGATATCTAAGCCATCCACTTCTTCTTCTTTAGAAACTCGTAATCCTATTGTTTTCTTCAAGATGTATAAAACTATAAAAGAAGTTACAATTGCCCATGCACCAATAGCCAAAACACCTATTGCCTGCACACCTAATTGATGAAAACCGCCACCATATAATAAACCGCCGTCAGTAGCAAACACACCTACCAATAAAGTTCCCAGTGCTCCACATACACCGTGCACAGAAACAGCACCAACCGGATCATCAATTTTTAATTTTTTATCTATAAATTCAATAGAAAATACGATGACAACTCCAGCAATAAGTCCAATTATAGTTGCTCCCATCGGACTCACAGCTGCACAACCTGCAGTAATTGCTACCAATCCGGCTAAAGCACCATTTAAAGTCATTGAAATATCAGGTTTTCCATATAAGCCCCAAGACACAAACATCGCAGCTATTGCAGCAGCAGCTGCAGCAAGGTTCGTAGTTATTACAATACCCGCAACAGCATTCGCATTGTCTCCAGAAATTGCCAACTGAGAGCCGGCATTAAAACCAAACCAACCCAGCCACAAAATAAATACTCCTAAAGCACCAATCAGTAAGTTATGACCCGGAATCGCATTTGATCTTCCTTTTGTATATTTCCCAAGTCGTGGACCTACTAAAAACGCAGCCATTAAAGCAGCCCAGCCACCTACAGAATGTACAACCGTTGAGCCTGCAAAATCAATAAAACCAAGGTTTGTTAACCATCCATCCCCTTGCCAAACCCAATGACCTGAGATAGGGTAAATTAAAACTGTCATTATTAAAGAAAAAATAAGGTAGGTTGTGAATTTTGTTCTTTCAGCGATAGCTCCAGAAACAATAGTTGCAGCAGTAGCGGCAAAAACAGTTTGAAAAAATAAATTATGCATATTCTCAGCATCATCAAAAAACAAAGTTGGATTTCCAATAAATGATCCAATTGATTCCCCATACATGATCGTATAGCCAATAGCCCAAAAACCTAAGCTCCCAATACATAGATCCATTAAATTTTTCATTATAATATTCCCTGTGTTTTTTGATCTGGTAAAACCAGTTTCAACAAGCGTAAAACCAGCTTGCATAAAAAACACTAAAATTCCGCAGATCACAATCCACATTAAGTCTAATACACCGTTTGTATCCATAATATATTTTTTATCGTTCGTTAATTGATTTTATTTTAGAGATTCAAACCCTCTTTCCTTTGTTCTTATCCTATAAGCTTCTTCTACATCTGAAACAAATATTTTACCGTCCCCGACAATACCCGTAAAAGCAGATTTTAAAATTGCCGCAACAGTTCTTTCTAAAAAAGGATCAGAAACAACAATAGACAAAAATCTGCGCTGTATGTCTGAAGTACTATAACTAACACCACGATACACATGCCCTTCTTTTTCATTTCCAACTCCAGTTACATCCCAGTAGCTAAAAAAATTGACTTCAATTTGATGCAGGGCTTCTTTTACTTCATCAAATTTTGATTTTCGAATAATTGTTTCAATTTTCTTCATAATAAAGTGATTTATTTGATTGATTTCGGGTCAAAAATATAATTATATTTTATTACCCCCTAATTTTTACGGGGTGTAACCATCATTTTTGCGAATATTTTTAATAACACCACCTTTTTTTGTAGGCTATTTAAATATCATAAGTCTTTATTATGATTTATACCCTAGTTTTTTATGGGTTGAAGTTTTTAAATGAAGCATAAATAGTTTTACCCCCTAAATTTTAGGGGTACATTCATAAATAATAATTTTTTAAATAAAAAAGGTTTGTAGTTTATAGCTTCTTATGTTGAAGTAATTACCTTTTTAAATAAGTTTTGAAGGTTTTTAGCATAAAAAACAACTAAAACCTCAAAAAAGATTTTAGTTGTTTTTTATAATTTGGAATTATAAAGTTGGAAGTTCCCGCTATTATTTTAATACTTAATTGCCAAACACTTTATGAGCATCAATCCAATTCCATTTACCGGTAACTGTTCCTTTTTGCAAGGTTACAATTCCCGGATTTGCCCTAATTATTGTTTTTAAAGTTGTTTCATCACAAAACAACATTTCAAAATTCAAATTAAATTCATCTTTTACGTCTATAAAATCCTCTTGTAAAGAAGCTGATAAAGCGTAAACTTTATACCCTTTTTCCATAGCTTCATCGGTTACTTCCTTTATTTTCGAAAATCCCTGTTTGTCGCTATTATCTATATTATAGGCAATGACAAGCATCATTTCATCTTCTTTCAAAACATCTTCCGTTACATTTAAGCCGTTACTGTTCTCCAAATAAAAATCGTGTATCGGCGGCAATTCAGCACCGACAGGTTTCATTCCGTCCGGAATATTTTCACCTATGGCATAAGGTCTAAAGTCGATGATTGGCAAATGCACCAATACATGATAGGTAATGTAAAGGAAAGCTAAGAAAGACAAAAAGCTTGTCCACTTTGCAAAATTAAGATCTATCAACGGACGAATATATTTTGTTGTGAAAAGCAATACCAAAATAAAAACCAACAACACCACGTTCTTATAAAATGTTGCCCAAGGCGTTAATTTTAGTGCATCTCCAAAACAACCGCAATCAAGCACTTTATTATAGTACGCAGAATACCAAGTTAAAAACAAGAACACAAGGATCATAAAAAACAAGCTCCATACGGTAAACTTTGGCAAATAGCCCAACAATAACATAACCCCCAGCATCAATTCAACCAATATTAAAAGAATGGAAAAAGGCAAAGCATAAGGAATCAAAAATTCAAGATTCAATACGTCGGAGCTAAAATATTCCTGAAACTTATAGGAAGACCCCAAAGGATCCACCAATTTTACAAAGCCTGAAAATATAAAAGTAAAGGAAACAATTATTCTAAAAATAAAGATTAAAATTTTCATGTTATTCGGATTCTTTGAGGTGAATTAAAGCAAAAACAGCATAATTTATCATGTCCTGGTAATTGGCGTCAATACCTTCAGAAACAATGGTTTTTCCTTTGTTGTCTTCAATTTGCTTAACACGCAATAGTTTTTGTAGGATTAAATCGGTCAGTGAACTTACACGCATATCGCGCCAGGCTTCACCGTAATCGTGATTTTTGTCTTCCATTAAATATTTGGTGATTGCTATGTGTTTATCGTATAAATTTATGGCTTCTTCAGCCGATAAATCAGGTTGTTCCGCCACCCCTTTTTCCAATTGAATTAAAGCCATTACCGAATAATTGACAATCCCTATAAATTCAGAAACTTCACCCTCCTCTACTTTTCTCGTCATATTTCCCTGAAGTTGGCGAATGCGCTGCGCCTTGATAAAAATTTGATCAGTTAAGGAAGGCAATCGCAATATGCGCCAGGCAGTTCCGTAATCTTTCAGCTTATTTATATATAATGAACGGCATTTTTCAATAACCGCATCATATTGTTTTGACGTTTGTTGCATATACCTTTAATTATTTCCGTAAATTTCAAACAAATTTAAAGAATAAAAATCAATTTCCACCAATGAACGTCCATTACGGACATTTATAACCCGAGACCTTAGTCTGCTTTGATAAATACAGCAAAAAACAGGTTGGCAAATTAAAATTAAGATGAAGAAAGTAGCAGTTTTTTGCGGATCAAGTATTGGATTTAATGAGATTTACAGAAATGAAGCCATCAAACTTGGCAATCATTTTATTGAAAATAATATTGGCCTTGTTTACGGAGGCGGAAAAATTGGAATGATGGGGATTTTAGCAGACACCATAATCGAAAAAAACGGAAAAGTAATAGGCGTTATTCCAGGATTGTTGAGGCACGAAGAAGTTGCTCATACCAATATTACCGAAATGATTGTCACCAAAACCATGAGCAAGCGTAAAATGAAAATCAGCAAATTGGTGGACGGTTATATTGCTTTGCCCGGAGGTTTTGGCACCCTGGATGAAATTTTTGAAGCTTTAACTTTAGGACAGCTTGGCATAGAAAGCAAACCTGTAGGAATTTTAAACACCAACGGATTTTTTGATTATTTAATACTGCAACTGGATGTGATGGTCACAGAAGGTTATCTAAAACAATCGAACAAAGAAATGCTGATCATAAGCGAATCTGTTGAAGATTTAATATCCCAAATGTTCCATTACCAAGCGCCAGAAATGACCAAAGTAATTAATAAAATAGTGAAGTAATGAAACGAGCATGGCAAATTTTGAAATACAAGGGAATGATTCATAGCGAACAACCTATGTTACCCATAAAAAATAACTTGTAAACATATGAAAAGTATTAATTGCAACGGAACATTAATTGACTTGTCATCTCCAAAAGTCATGGGGATTTTAAATTGCACGCCCGATTCTTTTTTTGATGGCGGAAAATACAGCAATTCAAACGCAATTGTTGATCAGGTTGAAAAAATGTTAAGTGAGGGTGCCACATTTATCGATGTTGGCGCATATTCCTCCCGCCCGGGCGCAAAGCACATTTCAGAAGAAGAAGAATTAAACAGAATTTTACCCGTAATAAAACTTTTAATCAGCGAATTTCCTTCCATTTTGATTTCTGCAGATACTTTTAGAAGTAACATCGCCAACCAATGCGTACAAAATGGTGCCTGTATGGTTAATGATATTTCTGCAGGCGAAATGGATAAAAATATGTTTTCCGCCATTTCCGAACTGCAGGTTCCCTATATTATTATGCATATGCAGGGCACACCGCAAAACATGCAAAAAAACCCAATATATAAGGATGTTGTGAGCGATTTGCTTTACTATTTTTCAAGAAAAATTGCGGAACTGCATGAACTCGGCATCAATGATATTATAACCGATATGGGTTTTGGTTTCGGAAAAAGCAACAGCCATAATTATCAGTTATTAAAGAATTTAGCACTGTTCAAAAATTTAGAAATGCCAATACTTGCAGGTTTGTCAAGAAAAGGAATGCTTTACAAGCCTTTAAATACCACAGCAGCATCTGCCCTTAACGCAACAACTTCAGCAAATACTATTGCCTTGCTAAATGGCGCATCCATACTTCGTGTACATGATGTAAAAGAAGCCGTTGAAGCAGTAAAAATTGTTGAATTACTAAAATAATAACCTATGAGAAAATTTTTACTAATACTTACTTCATTTTTAATCTTAGGCTGTGCAAAGAAAGAAGTAAAAATTCCAACATTAGCTGAAAAAGGAATTCAGGAAGTTCAAAACAATTCTCAGGTCTGGCTCTTTTTTAAAGTCCAAAATAATGACACCATTGCTGTAGTTAACAGAAAAAACACCATAAGCACCACACATTGGATTTACAATATCGACAAACGTTTACCTTTAAAAACAATAATACCTTCCATCATAACATTGCAGTACAAGCATGCAAACTCCATGCACTCTAAAAAAGGAATGCACGATTATTTTAGTTATTCTGACACCATTTCAAAAAAACTTTCTGTTTTAGCATTTGACGGAGTCACTTTTAAAACGGACAGCCTGCTATCTAAAAACTTTATTAAAAAAAATAGTGCTGATTATATCAATTACAATAATATAAACCTGGTTTTCAATAAAAATAGTATTTGGATAAATGATGTGAAAACTGAAAAATCTAATTTTAAAGATGCGTTAATTGCGTTAATCGAATTGTCTTCAGAAGGAAAAGAACCTATGTTGCATTTAAACTTTAATCAAAACCTTCTATACCAGGACTATTTATTTTACAGAACGATGATTCATGCCATTGTTGCAAAAAATATTTTAGTAAATCAAAACGAATTTATTTTTAACGAAAATAAAGTTTAGGATTGTTGGATTAATTAACTGTTTATTATGCCATCTTTTTTCCTATTTTTACAAAAACAAATTTAATGCTCGATTTCTTAAACTTTAATTTTCTTGATATTTTAGACATCGTTTTGGTGGCTACACTACTTTACTATGTGTATAAACTTCTAAAAGGAAGTGTTGCCATAAATATTTTTATTGGTATTGGGCTGATTGTTATTATTTGGAAAATAACGCAGGCGCTTCAAATGGAAATGCTTAGTGGATTGTTAGGAACACTCATCAGTTTGGGAGCAATCGCCATACTTATTGTTTTTCAACCTGAAGTTAGAAAATTTTTATTGATGCTGGGTTCCACAAATTTCACAAACAGACGTAATTTTTTAAAGCAAATCAGCTTTTTAAAAAGTGAAATTCACATTACCATGGATGTTGAAACCATCGTTAAAACCTGCGAAGCAATGTCAGCCGCAAAAACAGGCGCATTATTGGTTTTGGAACGAACACATAACTTAGATTTTGTAAAATACACGGGCGACAAAATGTACTGCGAAGTAAATCAGCCCATATTGGAAAGTATTTTTTACAAAAATAGTCCGTTGCATGACGGCGCAATAATTATTAAGGAAAACTTTATTATTGCCACTAGGGTCGTATTACCACTTTCTGCGAGAAACTTACCATCCAGATTTGGGTTACGCCACAGAGCCGCCGTAGGAATTACCGAAAAAACTGATGTCCTTTGTTTGATTGTTTCAGAAGAAACGGGAAAAATTTCTTATATAAAAGATGGAGAGTTTGTATTGTATAAAAACACCCAAGAACTTATTGAAATGATTAGATATGATCTCAATTAGTTTTCAGCAGCAGTTTGGCAGTTTTATTATTATTGATTGATGCTATTTTAATTGGCTGATTGGTAATTATATGGCAGATGGAAACCTACGCTACCTCACTTGAAAATTGCATGTCATAAAGCATTTTATAATACCCATTTTTCTCCAGCAATTCTAGATGAGTGCCCTGTTCCATAATTTGACCTTTGTCCATGACTATAATTTTGTTGGCTTTTTTAACGGTTGTTAACCTGTGCGCTATAATTATTGACGTTTGGTGACGGGTAATTTTATCTGTTGCCTCCTGAATCAATTTTTCTGAATAAGAATCTATGGATGAGGTCGCTTCATCCAATATTAATATACTGGGTTTGCTTACATACGCACGCAAAAACGCAATCAACTGACGTTGTCCGGTAGACAGCATTCCGCCACGTTCTTTTACGTTGTAGTGGTAATTATTTGGCAAACTCATAATAAACTCGTGAATGCCAATTTCTTTGGCGGCATCTATTACTTGTTCTAAAGTGATTGATTCATCACTTAATGTTATATTGTTATAAATTGAATCTGAGAATAAAAAAACATCCTGTAACACAATGGCTATCTGATTTCTTAGAGAAGCTAAGGTATATTGCAAAATGCTTACTTTGTCAATGCAAATCTCACCTTCATCAATTTCATAAAAACGATTTACCAAATTAATAATTGTGGATTTTCCGGCACCTGTTGCCCCAACAATTGCCACTGTTTCGCCTGCATTTACTTTGAATGAAATTCCTTTTAAAACTTCTTCACCTTTATTATAACTAAACCGCACATTTCTAAATTCGATATCACCACTAAAATTCGTAGCTTCGATTTCTCCCGTTTTTGCAATTTGATCTTTTGTGTCCATTACTTCAAAAACCCGATCTCCGGCAACCATTCCCATTTGCAGTGTATTAAATTTATCGGCAATTTGATTCAGGGGTCTGAACAACATTTGGGACATCATAATAAATGCAATAATTTGACCAATTTCTGTGGTTCCGGAATTTACAATATCCATCCCGCCGTACCAAACCAGCAGTCCTACTGCAATTGATGATAAAATTTCTGCGATTGGAAAGAAAATAGAATAATACCAAACCGTTCTAATATTTGCCTTTTTGTGCTTGTCATTTATTTTAACAAATTTTTCATATTCAATTTTTTCATGATTGAACAACTGCACAATTTTCATTCCTGTAACGCGCTCCTGAACAAATCCATTTAAATTTGACACTTGAACTCTCACCTCCTGAAAAGCTGATTTTATGGCAATTTGAAATACCTTTGTGGCATAAATTAAAACGGGGAGCACAATAAAAGCGATCAATGCCATTCTCCAATTCATCCATAACATGACAATGGCCACAACAAACATTTTTAATAAATCGCTTATAATCATAAACAATCCTTGTCCGAAAAATTGCGCAATTGTTTCCGTATCAGAAACCAAGCGGGTCACTAATTTTCCAACGGAAGAATTGTCAAAATAAGACATTTTAAATTGCAGCATGTGTTTTTGCAACTGCACTCTTATGTCTTTAATAATATGTTGTCCCAGCCAATTTACTTTGTAAATAAAAACAAACTGTAAAAAAACTTCAGCCATTAAAAAAACAACCATTAACATTGAATAGTATAAAATACCTTCCTTATCCTTATTTTTAAAATAAACATTGACTATTTCCTGCAATAAAACAGGTTTTGCCACAGAAACTAATGACAATAGTATTGCAGAAAAAGTTCCTATAAAGAACTCCAAGCGGTATTTTTTTGAAAAACCCAATAACCGATTAAATATTTTCGCGTCAAAAGCCTTGCCTGATACTTTACTACTCATTTATGAAAATTGTTTTTGGATAGGTAACCTGTGTTAAAAATAATCCTTTAGCTGGTGCAGAAGTTCCGGCATTACACCTATTCTCGCTTTCAATGACTTGTTTAAACTCCTCTAAAGTCATTTTCCCCTTTCCTATTTCTATTAATGTCCCCACTATTGCCCTAACCATATTTCTTAAAAAACGATCTGCCGTAATATGAAATACCAGCAGTTGATCTATTTGTTTCCACTTGGCATACATAATATTACAATTGTACGTTCTTACGCCGGTATGTGAACGGGAAAAACACTTGAAATTGGTGTATGTTTCTAAAATTTTAGCCGCTTCATTCATTTTTTCCACATTTAACTTTGTGGTGGTAAACTGCCAGGCGGTTTCAGTAAAAAACGGGTTTTTTCCCAAAAAAGCGCGATATTCATAGCTTCTGCTTAAGGCATCAAAACGTGCGTGGGCATCTTCTGTTGTTTTAAAAATATCATAAACAACGATATCGTTTGGCAGCAAAGTATTCATTCTATAAATAATTTTATTTGCCTTAAATTCATTTTTAATATCAACGTGCGCATAAAATTCATCGGCGTGAACGCCAGCATCTGTTCTTCCGGCACCAAAGATTTCAACGGGATTCCTGAAAATAGTAGAAAAAGCCCTGGTCAATAATTCCTGAACTGTTATCGCGTTGGGCTGCACTTGCCATCCGTGGTAGTTGGTTCCTTTATATGCTAATTTGATAAAATATCTCAATTGAAATGTTATTTTTGTGCAGTTGCAAATATACGCCATATTTGTGAGTTACTAATTTCACAACTAAATGAAAAAGATTTTATTGCTTTCTGATACGCACAGCTATATTGATGACCAAATTTTAAAGTTTGTAAAACAGGTTGATGAAGTTTGGCATGTGGGCGATATTGGTTCTTTTGAAGTAGTTGATACCCTGAGAAAGTTAAAACCATTAAAAGCGGTTTATGGGAATATAGACGATTCGTTAATGAGATCTGAATTTCCTTTGGACAATAAGTTTACCATTGAAAAAGTTTCCGTTTGGATGACCCATATTGGCGGTTATCCCCACAATTACAATCCGAGAGTTAAGGAAGATTTAGCTAAAAATCCGCCAAAATTATTTATCACCGGCCATTCCCATATTTTAAAAGTGATGTTCGATAAAAAACTAAATATCCTTCATATGAATCCGGGCGCTGCAGGAAAATACGGATTCCACACCGTAAGAACGATGCTCCGATTTGAAATTCATGAAGAAAATATCACAAATTTGGAAATTATAGAACTTGAGAAGCGTTCTTAATATTGGCCAAATTATTCATTAGCAATTGGTTTCTTATCGTTTAAAGTTTGTTGATTATTCATTGAACTTGCGTTAGGGATTGAAGCGAAAATCCTGGCATTGCGATTTCGTAAGCTGAGTTAAAGATTGCTTCGTTCCGCGCAATGACAGATTGCAGCGTAAAGCCCGACCCGCAGGGAAACGCCCAAAATATTTTACTAAATAATTTAAAACAAAAAAAACCATTTCAAAATAAATTGAAATGGTTTAGGCACACTAAATATACAAAGATTGTAGGTTTTATCGCAATCTGTCCACAGATTTCACGAGTTCTTCATCCTTTTTTATCGCTTTGTTGGCTAAAGCCACAAAAACAATAGTAAAAATCGGAATGAGCAACCCAATACCCTTCTCAGAAATTTTAATTTCTCCAGATAAATTTTGTGCAAAATACACGAGTATCCCTACTAAAATAAAATTAATCAAAATTGTTAATCGCCCTAAAACAAATTGCAGCTGTCTTTTTTTAAACTGAAAAATTGTAATAAGCGTTAGTACGGCAGATCCTATGAACAATACAAAAACACTCGCCAATACCAAATTGTCTGAACTTAGTGAATCCAATGCAAAAAATTTAATTCCCTGCTTTGTTACCCATAAATTTAAGAGAAAAATTAATCCTCCGGAGAGCAATGTCGCAATTAATAAATAGATTGATTGTATTCTTTGAATCATACTTATACTTGTTGCGAGCAAAAATACGTTTTATTTTTAAAGATTAAAAGATTACTATACAAAATAAATTTATATATTTGCAATGTCCTACATTATAATAGAATACAGGACCTGCAATTAAACTAATCGCCACCCAGATTAATTCACGATGAAATTCTTAATTTAAATAAGATAACAATATTTATTCACTAACAATTATTACATATTTACATAATGTTTGAAATTTCCGAACTAAAGGATAAATCTCTTTCAGAATTACAAGAGATTGCTAAAAACGTTGGAGCAAAGAAATTTAGTCAATTAAAGAAACTAGATTTGGTTTATTTAATTCTAGACATTCAAGCTGCTGCTCCTGAAGCAATTACAAATAACGAAGATTTATCTGACGACAACAAACCCCGTCGCAAACGAATCGTTAAAAAAGCAATTCAACCAAAAGCGAACAAAAAAGTTCCTTCTTTGCAACCACAAAAAGAAAAAACGCCCGAACTTTTCTCTACTACTCAAAATACTGAAGTTGAAGAAACTGCAAAACCAATTCAAGTTCCTAGGGTAAAAAAAGCCATTAAAAAGGCAGTAAAATCTTCACCGGAAACTCATGTTGAAAATACTGAGGTTGAAGCTATTGATAAATCTGAGGTAAGAACAGATGCTGCAAAAGTTGCCGTAAAAAAACCGGTTAAACTTGCACAAAGAACTAAAGTAGAAAGTCAGCCAGAAAGCATTGAAACAAATGTTGCTGAAAGTGCTGACGTTGAAAAAGAAAGACCTGCACAAAACCATCCTAAACATCAAAATAGGCAACCTAAACAACAGGGAAACCAACAGCAAGGAAACCAACAGCAAGGAAACCAACAACAGCAAGGAAACCAACAACAGAACAGTCAGCAGCAAAGCAATCAGCAGCAACAAGCAAACCAACAAAGAGAAAGAAAAGGGCCTCGTAAACCAGGAAATCGCTTTAGAGATCCAGATTATGAATTTGACGGGATTATTGAAAGTGAAGGTGTTTTAGAAATGATGCCTGATGGATATGGTTTTTTACGTTCATCGGATTACAACTACCTTTCATCTCCAGATGATATTTATTTATCTCAATCACAAGTTAAATTATTTGGTTTAAAAACCGGAGATACCGTTAAAGGTGTGGTTAGACCGCCAAAAGAAGGTGAAAAATATTTTCCTTTAATACGCGTTTCAAAAATAAACGGTTTAAATCCGAATGTGGTCAGGGACCGTGTTTCATTTGAACATTTAACGCCTTTATTTCCGCAGGAAAAATTTAATTTGGCAGGAATAAACAGCACACTTTCCACAAGAATTATGGATTTATTTTGTCCGATAGGAAAAGGACAAAGAGGGATGATTGTTTCGCAACCTAAAACAGGTAAAACAATGTTGCTTAAAGACATTGCGAATTCAATTGCATCAAATCACCCGGAAGTTTATCAAATAATTCTTTTAATTGATGAAAGACCAGAAGAAGTAACAGATATGCAGCGAAGCGTAAAAGGGGAAGTTGTCGCTTCAACTTTTGATGAACCCGCTGAAAAACATGTTAGGGTTGCCAATATTGTTTTGGAAAAAGCAAAACGCTTGGTTGAATGCGGACACGATGTGGTTATTTTATTAGATTCCATCACCCGTTTGGCCAGAGCGTATAATACCGTTGCTCCTGCATCGGGTAAAATTTTATCGGGAGGTATTGACGCCAACGCATTGCACAAACCAAAACGATTTTTTGGGGCTGCAAGAAATATAGAAAATGGAGGTTCACTATCCATTATTGCCACGGCATTGACCGAAACAGGTTCTAAAATGGATGAAGTTATCTTTGAAGAATTTAAAGGTACAGGAAATATGGAGCTTCAATTGGAAAGAAATATTGCCAACAGAAGAATTTACCCAGCTATTGATCTTGTTAAATCGAGCACCCGTAGAGATGATTTACTATTAGATCCAAAAACAGTAAAACGTATGTGGATACTTAGAAAATATTTGGCGGATATGAACCCCGTAGAAGCGATGGAATTCATTAAAAGTAAAATTCAATACTCCACTTCAAATGAAGAGTTTTTAATCTCTATGAATGGTTAATTGAGAATTGAGAATTAAATAAAAAAGCGAGCACTAGCTCGCTTTTTTTATTTAATTTGAGTCAGGTCGATGCTTGTTGATCAATCTTATTACGCTCATTAAATTAACTTTTGTAGTCAACCTATATCAGGGACGTACAACTTATAAAACAAAAAAAAGCGAGCATTAGCTCGCTTTCTTTTGTTTTATAAGTATTTTTTAATCAATAATAGTTCCCTCTATTATCCTTAATATCTGCAGTTTCTTCCAACACTTGAAATAACTGATAGGATCTTCCTTTCAAATTGTCTTTTATCTTATTACGAAACATCTCATAATTATCCAATTTCACAGGTGCATCACGTTTAACTACTTTAACAACAAAAACACCTTTATTACCTTCTATTGGACTTGAAACTTCGTTTAGTTTTATGGTAGACATTGCGCCCACAACAGAAGGTTCATTCCCAACGCCGGATAATAACGGATTAAGTAAGGTAACATTTGAAGCCGAATTAACAGTTGTATTGGTGTTTTTAGCAATTTCCTCTAACGAAGCGCCATTAATTTTTGCTTTAATCATTTCTGCCTTTTTCTTGTTGATTAATTCAGGTTGAACTTTTGCTGAAATCTCTGCATTAACAACCAATCCATCTTTCTCAGCTTTGGCTTTAAGAACAACCACAACATAGCCTCGTTTACCATTAACATCAACGTCAAAGCGTTTGAAATCTCCTAGTTCTCTTTCTTTGGCAAATGCCCAAATAACGATTGTGCGTTGCCCCTTTAAACCGGCAATATTTTCATCCAATACTTTAATATTTTGTGCAGATCGAATGGCGTAATTTTCTTTCTTAGCAATATCCTCTAATTTTTCACCATTTTCCAAATTTGACGCAACGGTTTCTGCTTTTTCAAAAATTAAATTTTCAGTAACCTCAGAAGGATTTATCAATCGCGCAAAGGAAACTAGTTTCACTGCTTTTTCTGATTTTTTTTGCTCATCTATCTTAATAATATGAAAACCAAATGCGGTTTCAACAACGGCAATACTGCCTGCCGGATTTTTATAAATAAAATTGGCAAAATCTTTGTCGAACGAATCTGAAAAAGCTTGATCTTTTCTGATCCATCCAATATCTCCACCTTTACCTTTTGTACCATCAGTATTTATTTGATCAGCAATTTCAGCATATTTGGTTTTGTTATTTTTAACCAAAGCAAAAATACTGTCTGCTGTTTTTTTGGCTTCTTCTTTCGTTTTTAATGAAGTAGATCTAACAGCTCCAACAAAAGGAACCAAAATATGACTTGATTTAACAGAGTCTGGCAACTGTTCAAAGTCTACAATTTTAGAAATTTTATAATAACCGTTGTCTTTATAAGGACCAACAACATCACCAACAGAACCTCTAAAAATAGTGTCTGCAATTGCTGCAGGAAGTTGGTTTTTATAATAATAACCATTATCGATACCCATATCTGATCTGTTATCCCTCAAAAATCCTTCGTAATTTTCAGCGCTTTTTAATCCAGGAATTTGAACTTTAGTATTTGCTGCACTGCTGAATTCCTCTCTGTCATTAATAAAGCTAGCCACTTCCATTCTAGCACTTTCATCGTCTTCTCTGGATGGCTCAATATCAAATTTCACATAATTTAATGAACGCGTGGCATCAGATTTAAATCGTTTAGCATTTTTTTCCAAATATGTCTGAATTTCATCATTTGAAACAGTAATTAAACTGTCGGCAATTGATACATAAGGAACATAAACAAATTGTGCGTCAATTTTAGTGTTTTGATATAGATAATCACGCTCACCTTCTTTAAGTGAAGCTCCTAAACCAGCAGACACCAAAGAAGTATATCCTTGGCGTTCTATATTTTGCTTAATACTTTTTTCAGTTTTTAACCAATTTAACCAGGCCTGAGTATTTCCAGCTTCAGCATCGGCTTTCATATTGGCAATATATTCCTTTAGTTTTTCTTCATTAAAAAGTCCAGCTTCATTTTTAAAAAGTGGAGAGTTTTGAATTTCTGGCAATGCGGTCATAGCATCCCATATATCTTTTTCACCCACTACAATTCCAGCTTCTTCCAGTTGAGATTTGAATATTTTCTCACCAACCAAGTTGTTCCAAACAGCATTTACTGCCTGCATTTGTGTTACTCTTCCTCCATTTTGCGATTTATAGTTCTCTACCAGTTTCGCAAACTCCTCTCTGCCAATATTTTCCCCATTCACTTCACCTATTGAGTTTGATTTTTGCGAACTGAAAAATTCCTGAATTGATTTTGGATTCAATACAAATGCAAAAAGTGCTAAACCTACAATTAGGATTAGGAACATTGAACGATCTCTAATTTTTGATAAAATTGCCATTTTATAGTTGTTTTCTTTTATTACAGTGTGCGAAAATACAATTTAGTATTTAATTATGAAAGTGAAATAAATATTATTAATTACTAAAAAAAGTAATTTAAGGAAGTTGTAAAGCTTTAATCAGCTTTATCTAAAACTTTTACATAAACTTCCATAATTTTTGAAGAATCTACCTTCAACATTTTAAAATATAAATTGTTTATTTCAATAATTTCATTTTCTTTTGGGATGTCTTCATTATGGTAAACAATAAACCCGCCCAAGGTTTCATAAGCCTCATTCTCTTCAATGTTTAAATCGTAGGTTTCATTCAAATAATCCACTTCCAGTCGTGCAGAAAGTTCAAATTCTCCATCATTAATTATATTTTCCAACAAATCTACGGTATCATGTTCGTCAATTATTTCGCCAAACAATTCTTCAACAATATCTTCAATGGAAATGATTCCTGAGGTTCCTCCAAATTCATCAAGCACAACTGAGATGCTTCGTTTCTTTTTAATTAAAATGTTCAGCACATTATTAATCAACATACTTTCAGGAACAAATTCAACCGGTAATAAAATTGATTTAATGTCTTTTGGTTTTTTAAATAATTCGAATGCAATTGCATAGCCTAAAACATCATCTAATGAATCGTTATAAACCAAAATTTTTGAATACCCCGTTTCTATAAATAGTTGTTTCAAATTTGCAATATCCTCATTGATGTCCACCGCAACAATTTCAGTTCTGGGAATCATGATTTCGCGTGCCTTCACTGTATCAAAATCAAGTGCGTTTTGAAAAATTTGAATTTCAGAGTCCACCTCCTCAAAATCATCGCTGTTTTCCAATTGTTTTGTGATATAGTGTCCAAGCTCCTCTTTACTAAATTCCGTTTGTTTCACATCTTTATCAGTATTAAAAAATGTTTTTAACAAATAGTCCGAAATGGTCGTAACAAAATCTGATATGAAATGAAATATGATATAAAAAAAGTAGGCCAATGGTGCAAAAAACCAAAACATTTCATTGGCATAAATTCTAAATATGGCTTTTGGCAAAAATTCAGCAGTAATCAAAATTATTACTGTTGAAATTATTGTTTGGATTATTAAAGTTGAAAAATCATTTAATTGGAAACCGAGTAATTTTTCAGTAATGATTTCACCCATAAAAAAACTGTAAATCACCAAAGAAATGTTATTTCCAACCAACATGGTTGTAATAAATTTTGATGATTTTGAAGTTAATCTCCCTACAATTTTTGAGGTAAATCCCTCTTTCTTTTTTTGAAGTTCAATTTGAAACTTGTTTGCAGATATATAGGCAATTTCCATTCCGGAAAAGAAAGCGGACAGCAGTATTGAAATTAATATGACAAGGATTTGTATTTCCACCTAATTGTTATTTGGATTTTCCCTTTTTTTTCTGAAACGCCTTCTGAAAAAATACATAAAAACGGCCAATATTGAAAATCCGGCCAACAAAAATGTGCGTTCTCTATCACCATTCCAGCTCATTGCTGCTTCTACACTAAATACAACGGCTATAATTAAATACCCATATTCAAATATTTTCCAAAGGTTTTGCATCTTTTATTTTATTCTTTAATGTTAATTACGCCACTCTGATTTTTCACCCACCAAGTCTTTAAATCTTCAGTAGATTCAAAACCCTTTCCATATATGGTATCCGTTAAGGTGTAAAACGAAAACTTTTTTTCGGTAAAAAAATAATGTGTTTTTTGATCCCAATAAATTTGCTCGGCAACCAATTTATTTTTTTGAGCATAATTATAAATAACCACATTTTTCTTTATTTCAGAAACTTCCGTATTCTTGTAACTTTTGGCATAATCACCCTCTACGGTAACAGAATCCCCGTTTTTTTCGATGGTGGTGATCTTTATTCCTTTTGGGAATTCATTATAGGGATGATTTTCCCTGTTGCTGAAATCAAGCATTACAGGAGCTTTCATTTTAATATCGACCCGTCCTGAATCAGTATGCTTAAGGCTAATATTATAAGATTCTCCAATAGGTAAATTTTTATCTGCTAAAAAATCCCGCACCTCTTTTGCGTCGTTTGTGCATGAAAAAAGCATTGCTGTAGCTAAAACCACAGCAATGCTCGTTATTTTATTAACAACTGATTTTGTCATTCAACAAATGTATCAATTATAATATTTTAAATCTAATTTAAGGAACTATAACTGTTTCATTAATCCAACAGCCAATTTTATGTTTAGATCCTGATTCTACGCCTGCCACAAATAAATCTTTTTTACTTGGAACATTTTCTGAATAGCTTGAAATAAATCTATTTGCCAATGAACTGATACTTGCATCAACAGATCTTGCTTTTCTCGCTTTATTTAAAGCTGCAACATAAACCATTCTTTTAGAAACGACATCTGTTCCACAAGAGTTGGCGCTTGATGCGTACATACTTGCAATCAATAAATAGGCTCTACCCATTGTTGGTTGATATCCAATTGATTTGTATGCATAGCTTCTCGCTTCAGACAATCTTCCTTTTTTTCTTAATATTTCAGCAACCCTCAATGCATATTTAGCCCTGCTGTAAGAATCGGTTTCCTGGTCAATCGCTTTTTTAAAATATTCCATTGCTTTATTGGTTTCTCCATTTTTCATTAGGATACCAGCATAAAATACAGAAGCTCTCGGAGAAGGATCTGCCTTCACGTAGGCTTCTACCAAGGTGTCATAAAAAGGATCGTCTGTACATTCTTTGTTATACATTCTTGAAACAGCTCTCTTTAACCAAACACCATCGGCTTTATTTTCTTCAAAATATTTTTTATTCAAAGGAATCAGGTTCTCGCAAGTTGAAATTGCTGCCAATTTTGCATCTAATCCACCTTCAACAAGCTCTAAATTGCCTAAATTTTGCTCGTAAGCCATTTTTCTTCTTTTATCTCGATCACTTAAAGTAGTGGAATCTTTCGCCTTAATTAAGTCTAATTGTTTTGAATATTCCTCTCTTTTTATTTCAATACCTTCAACTACTTCATCATAAGTATTAAATACTATTTGCGGATTTGTTTCTTTATATTTATTTAAGATAATATCAAAATACCTATAAATATTACTTGGAGAAATTTCTGTTGGATCAGATTTAAAAGATTTTTCCAATAAAACAAATACTTCTTCTTCCGAAGCGCCATGTGAATCCTCAAAGGTTGCAAAATCACTATAAACTCTTGCCAAGTCTTGAGGAAAATTCTCCAATCTTTGGGTGTAAACTCTTTCAACAAGTTTTACGGCAGCTGCTTTATCAGCAGGAGTTGTAGCGGATTCCAAGCGATTTACAGCAATTTTAACACCTAACTTATAGATATTTACTGTAAGTGTTGGACAATTGTCCATTGTCCAAAGCCAGTTTTCATAAGCAACATCATATTTGCCTGCGCTGTAATCGCCTTTAAACAAATTGTATTTAACAATACAGTCTTGATTGGCGCCCTGCGAAAAAACAGCAGGGGCTGAAACTATAAATAATAATAATACAGCTAAAATTTGTCTCATTTGTCTCATCGTCTTGATTTTTTAATTAAAATATTTGTAATTTTTTAAACCATTTGTCGTTTAATGAAAGGCCCAATCTGAAATTAACGTAATTTTCTTGTACCAAGCCATTGTCTGTCTGTCCTCTTTTTCCTATCTCAAATCCGATATTCAAATTCGACAATTGTTTGCTCATTGGTAATCCTACTCCAAAAGATATGCCAAAATCATCAATTGCAGTAAAATCACTCCCATTTCCTGATGCATCAACCGATAATCCGGTGTTTTCGAATTTTAATCCGGCTCTATAAGTAATCCTTTCCCAATAACTGTTGATTGAGTTAAATTTAGGAGTGTAAAAGCCTCCCACTGCTATTTTACTATAATTATCGTAATCAATTTTTGAATAATGGTTAAAAACGCCCCCATTTAATTCTAAGGCATTTTGAAAACTGTAATCAACACCTGCAAACCATTTGTTATCTTTACCCAAGCCAACACCTAATGTTGTTTTCAAAGGAGATTTTAAAAATCCTGTACTTTTTGTGCTTAAAATTGTATCTCTGGGTGATTCATATGCCCCTAATGAAACCGAATATAAATATTCATTCCCACTCATTTCAATTTTATTATTAAAATCAAAATTTCCTCCAAAAAGGAAATCCACTTTATCATTTATTTTTTTCTTATACTGAAATCCAGCATTTAAAGATAGTCCACTTACATTAGAAACTGTTTGATACTTTGTAGCTAGAGAGACATCTTTCACTTGACTTAAAATGCTGTTTTCAATTTTTCCGAAAATATAATTTCCTTGCAAACCAACACTTAAATTTTTGAAAGGTTTATACCCAACACTTAAAAACACTTTATTTGTTCCGCCATCACCTATATATTGGGTTGCTGCCAAAAGATTATTTTCGGCATCATATTCATTTGAAACCAAAGAATATCCCACGGAAGAATTTGGCAATAATCCAAAAGTCATTCCTCCCTTTTCACCTAGAGGAAACCCTAAAGCTAAATAAGACAAGTATGTTGTAGAGGCTTTTTGTTCATCATTGCTGTCTTTCACAGTGTTATTCAAATTTTCAATAGCCATTGAATACGTTGTAAACCTTAAAGATGAATTTGATGCAGGATTTAAAAAATTTAAATGATAACTCTCATTTAAAGATACACCAACGCCACCCATGCTTAGTTGTTCAACCGTGCTTGAGTTGTTTTTATCTCCAATTCCGAAAAAAGAATAAGCTGATGTATTGTTTTTTTGAGAAAAACCGACAATAGATACAAATAGAGTTAATACTACTATTATTTTTTTTATCATTTATTATAAATTATAAGTCAAAATTGAGTTTAATCCTTCTAATAAAAAATTAGGATTGGCAAATATGCCATTTTTTAATCTATTTGACAAGAATTTTACGTCTCCACCTGTTAAAACAATTGTTAAATCGGTATTTTTTTTTCTATACTGTTTAATAACTCCATCAATTTCGCTTATAACACCGTTTATTATACCTGAGTGTATGCTTGTTTCTGTTGAGTTTCCAACCAATTCACATTTTTCAGAAGGCTGCAGTAATGGTAATTTTTCAGTAAAAACATGCAATGCTTTATAGCGCATTTGCAATCCGGGTGAAATTGCACCACCATAATAATGGCCTTCATTATTAACAAAATCATAAGTGATACAGGTTCCTGCATCAATTATTAAAACATTTCTTTCCGGGTAATTGGATATTGCAGATGAAACCAGTGCAATTCTATCCACTCCTAAGGTTTTTGGTGTCGAATATTTGCTCACAAAAGGAACTTTTGTGTTATAATTTAGCTCAATTAAGCTAATTTCAGCTTTTAATTTGGCTATTTGAGATTTATTTATGGCACCTACCGAAGAAATAATTGCATTTGTGCAATTGAATTTTTTTATGATATTAATTGCTTCAGAAATAAATGATTCATAGATAATGCTTTCATTATGAATCATTTTGCCGTCTTCAAAAACAGCAGTTTTAATTCTTGTATTGCCCACATCTATAATTAAGTTCATCCTTATTTATTAAAGAGTTCAAAAATACAACAGATTTTTCTAAATTGTTTTGATATGTCTAAAAAATAAATTTATATTTGCAACCGCTAAAGCGATGGTGCCTTAGCTCAGTTGGTAGAGCAAAGGACTGAAAATCCTTGTGTCCCTGGTTCGATTCCTGGAGGCACCACACAAGAAAAGTAAAACCCTTAAAAATCTTTTGATTTTTAAGGGTTTTTTCTTTTACGGATATTTTGCAATGTTTTGAATCTAAAATGCCTGTAGTTCTGCTTAAAATACTAAGAAATCATTTCTGTCACATCAGAAAAGAATCTTAAAATTAACTATGCCAACAATTGGTTTTGTTATTTATCATCTTCATCATCAATATCCTCTTCCTTATAATCTTCTTCGTCATTATCATCATTATCTAAATCATCGCTTTCATCATCGTCAATACCCCCCTTTAAATTTAAGGCTAGGTCAATTTCTAAATCTCTTTCTTCAACGTCTTCTTCCTCATCTTCATAAAAATTTTCCATACTATCCACCAACTCATCGCTAATTTTGACCAAGTAAATGGTATCTTCGGCGGCAACTTCAACAGCTTCAATATATTGACCTTTATGATTTGTAAACCTAATAATGTCTCTAATCCCATAACCGTCAGGAAATTTCTCCACCAACAAATTTAGGATTTCGGAGGTCAGTTTTTTATAATCAACAATTATTCTCTTCATAAAAATTAGTTACATTTTAGACTTAAAAAAATAAAATTAGTATTTAATTACTTCTTTATATAATGCCAAATATAAAAAAATAACAGCACCAAAATATTATTTTAAGGAATAATGAAAAGAAATTCTTAAAAAACAAAAACCAAGAAAAATCTTGGTTTGTGTTTTGCCGTTTAAAGCATCATTAAGGTATTTAATTCCATTTCGGTTAAATGCCGCCAATGGCCTCTCGGTAAGTCTTTTTTTGTAAGTCCGGCAAAAATTACACGGTCAAGTTTTGCCACTTTGTAATCAAAATGCTCGAATATTCTACGCACAATTCTGTTTCTGCCTGAGTGAATTTTAACACCCACTTCCGTTTTTGGCTGATTCACCACATAAGAAATATCGTCAACCACAACACGCTTTTCATCTAACATAAAACCTTCAGAAATCTTTATTAGATCACTGTTTGAAAGTTTTTTATCCAAAGTTGCATGGTATATTTTTTGAATATTATTTTTTGGGTGTGTCAGTTTTTTCGCCAATTCACCATCATTCGTAAAAAGAAGCAATCCAGTAGTGTTTCTGTCTAGCCTTCCTACGGGATAAATTCTCTCTTTAGTAGCGCTTGCAATTAATTCCATTACTGTTTTACGACCACGATCATCATCCATCGTAGTGATATAATTCTTTGGCTTATTAAGCAATATATATCTTTTTTGCTCTTGGGTTATTAAAGAACCGTCAAAACGAACCTCATCTCCTAAGGTTACCTTATGACCCATTTCTGTAACCAATTTCCCGTTCACTGATGCACTTCCTCCTTTAATATAAACATCCGCTTCCCTGCGAGAACAAACACCAGAGTTTGAAATGTATTTATTTAAACGGATACCTTCAATGTCATTGGATTGTTTGGCTTGTTTTGGTTTTGGCGTTGGTTTTTCTTCTCTGGAAATTGGCCTTTCTTTTTTAGAAAATTGACCTTCCTTTTTGAAAGTTGGTTTGTCCCTGAAGTTTCCAGATGGTTTCTTCTTTGTTTCAAACTTTTTAGTAGTAGTTCTTTGAGGTTTTTTTTTACCTTGGTGTCGTCCTCCCGACGAGTTTTTACTTGAATTCATTTTTTTTAATTTTTTGCAAAATTAATTTATATTCTTCTAATTATGAAGAATATAAATTTTATTTTAAAAGAATTTTATTAATGATGACCGAGTAGTCTATTAACGCTAAGCTAAATACACCTGCAAGCAGCATCAATTTTAATACGAAATGCAATACGGTATAATTATTTTTACTCTTGCTGAACCATAAAAAAAGAACAAACAAGAACAAAACCACACCACTGACGTAAAAATAATATTTCATGCCGCCAATTTCTGGGTATTTCAACAAAAAGTAAATTGGATTAAGTGTTAAAAACACCAAAAGTGTGATGAGAATTTTAGTGAAATGCTCTCCGTATTTTACGGCTATGGTTTGGTAATTGTGGATAAAATCGCCTTTTATTCCTTCCAAATCCTTTATCAATTCTCGTATCAATAAGATAAAAAACAGAAAAGCAGCGTGCGTAAAAATAATTTCTGAAAAGTTTTTATAATAAACGAATACGGCAAAAAAGGGCAAAATGGCTAAAATTGCTGCCGAAAAAAGTCCTGTTAAAGGATATTTTTTAAGTTTATGGGAATAAAACCAAATTAAAAAAATATACACCGAAAAAAATAATGCCGCTCTCCAAGAAACTAAAAGAGCAAAAATAACCCCTAAAAAATTTAATAAAAAGTAGATTCGTAATTTTGTTTTTTGCCTAACAATGGAATCTATTGTAGCCTTTATGGGTCGGTTAATCTTATCCGCTTCAATATCGTAAAAATTATTGATGATATAACCTGAGGCAATGACGCAAATTGACGAAAGCACAATAAAATAAAGATTAACATCGAGCAAAACGTGCCTAAGCGTTTTTTCCGGAGAAAAAATAAATATGGAAGCCAAGTACTGGGCAATCACGATAAGGGCAATGTTGTAGCCTCTGACAACCGAAAACAAACTCAGTAATTTAATATAAAATGGCGCTTTTTTTTTGCTGTTTTTTTCGGCTATATCCAGTAAATCCATGGTAAAATGAAATAAAATTCAACAATAAAATTATGTTATTAAATTTTATTTTTAAGTGATTATTTTGTTAAAATCTATAAACCAATTCCAGTTTATAATCTTTCAAAAGGATTTTTGCATTGTCGAAATCTTCTGTAAAACCTAAAATATACCCGCCTCCGCCGGAGCCGCATAATTTTAGATAATATGCATTCGACTCAATGCCATTTTTCCATATTTTATGAAAAGCTTTCGGAATCATCGGTTTAAAATTGTCCAAAACCACATTTGAAAGTTGTTTTACGTTTCCAAATAATGATTTCACATCTCCATTTAAAAAATCTTCTATACAGGCATCGGTATGTTTGGCAAAATCCTCATTTAACATTTTTCTGAAGCCTTCATTCTTCATTTTATTCATAAAAATGGTGATCATCGGTGCGGTTTCGCCAATCATTTCTGAATCCAATAAAAACACGGCTCCTTTTCCTTCTCTTTGTGACGGGATTCCCGTGGCTTCTAAATTGTCTTTGGAATTGATTAAAATTGGAATGCTTAAATATGAGTTTAAGGGATCTAAACCGGAACTTTTACCATGAAAAAACGATTCCATCAATGAGAATATGCCCTTCAGTTTCAACAATTTTTCTCTTGTTAAATTTTCTAAAACCGTAATTTTATCGTTGGCATATTTATCGTAAATTGAAGCCACCAATGCACCCGAACTGCCTACACCATACCCTTGTGGAATGCTTGAGTCGAAATACATGCCGCTTTCAATATCCTTTTTGAACTCATCCAATCTGAAACTAACCAAATCCAACGTATCCAAATCTGATAAATACGCATAAAACTTTTCTAAGTTAGCGTTCGATTTTTTTGCGGCTTCAGTTAAAATTTTAGATTTTTTTAAAGCGCCCTGATATACGTTATAAGGTATTGCCAAACCTTTGGAATCCTTAATGATCCCATACTCTCCAAAAAGTAATATTTTTGCGTAAAAAAGTGGTCCTTTCATGAAATTATTTATTGGGGTACTCGTTTTGCTCCTTTTCCTAAGCTGTCGCAAATATAATGATTTTCCTGACAAAATTGGATTAAGTTGCTTTTTATGAAACTGTTAACAATTTCCTTTTCACTTTCAGGAAACAACACATGAACATTGGCTCCGGCATCTAAGGTAAAACAAATATTTGAATTTGTTCGCGCTCTAAAACCCAAAATTTCATTGATTATTTTTAAAGTATTTGGTTTCATTAAAATGAAATACGGATTGCTGGTCATCATCATCGCGTGCAAACTCAAGGCTTCGCTTTCCACAATGGCGATAAAAGCCGACAAATCGCCGCTTTGAAGCACCTTTGAAATTTTTGAAATATTGTTATTCGCTTGTTGAAATCGTTGTTTTGCAAAAGGATGGTTGTGCATTAATTGATGTCCGACCGTGCTTGAAACTTGCTTTTCACCTTCATCAACCAGTAAAATAGTGTCTTGGTAATTTCTAAAATTGTTATGAATTTTATAAGGAAATTTTACGCCAAATAGCTCGGAACTCCCTTCAATTTCAGCATGTTTTCCCCAAACGATCAATTCCCCCTCTATGCTTCTGCAAGCACTCCCCGAACCCAATCGCGCTAAAAATGATGCTTTTTTATGGAAATATTCATCGGTCATTGTTGGATTTAATGCTTTCTCCAAACTCATCACGCACAATGCCAAAGCACCGATTCCGCTTGCAGATGAGGCTATGCCGCTGCTGTGCGGAAAAGAATTTTCGGATTTTATGATAAAATCAAAATCCTTCAAAAAAGGGACATAGTTTTCTATTCTTTTAAAAAAAGTGGCAATTTTCGGTTTGAAATCGTCCTTTTTTTCTCCTTCAAAATAAATCTCAAAGTTAAAATTATCATCATGAGATGCTGAAACAAGTTCCCCATGACGTGTTTGCTTTTTTGAATATTCCAAGGTGGTCAATGTAAAACAAGTATCCAATGTAAAACTTATGGAAGTATTTTCCGGAATTTGGGGCTCTTGTTTTCCCCAATATTTCACCAAAGCAATATTACTCGGCGTTTTCCACGTGATGCTTCCGTTGGTAATATTTGAAAGGTTGAAATTGTTTAAAATAAAATCGGTTTCGGTCAAAACAAAAATTTTGTCAAAGATAATTTATTTGGTTAAATAGTTTCCAATCTATTTAATACAACTTTTTTGTAACTTCTGCTTATTGGAATTGCTTTTTTGTTTACTTCAATAAATTCATTGGTAAAAGAATCAATTTTATTCATTGAAACAATAAATGATCGATGAATTCTTATGAAATCATTTTTGGGAAGTTTGGCTTCAATACAAGTAATAGTTTCTCTAGTTATTATGCTCGAATCTTCAATGTGAATTTTAATATAATCACTAAAACTTTCAATATAATTGATGTCAGAAAAATTAATTTTTATCATTTTCCGATCTGAACGCACAAAAATAAAATCGCTTTTTTCTTGAATAATTTCCAACTTGGATTCAATATTAACAGAAGTACTTTCATCAAAATATTTATTGACAGCTTGCAATAAACGTTCAAATGAGATTGGCTTTAACAAATAATCCACAGCTTGCAAATCAAATCCGTCAACGGCGTATTCTCTATAAGCCGTGGTAAAAATTACTTTGATATTCTTATTGATAGTTTTAGCAAATGACAAGCCTGAAATTTCCGGCATCTTAATGTCCAAAAAAATTAAGTCCACTTTTTTAGCATTGATTTCATTAAACGCTTCAATGGCATTTTTACAAGTTGCAACTACATTAATTTTATCTATTTTCAGTAAATGATTCTCCAATATTTCGCGTGCAATTGGTTCATCATCAACAATTATACATTGAATCGTATCAGTCATTTTCAGGCAATTAAATTTGTAATTTTTAAATTTATCATAAACCAATTATCATGATTTTCAATTTGCAATTGATGGTTATTTCTGTACAATAAACTTAGTCTTTTTTTAATGTTTTCGAGTCCTATACCTTCCATATTTTGATTTTCATCATTTTCTAAAACGGTATTTTTAATAGAAAACTCAAACTGATTTTCATTTAATGAAATTGTAATTTCAACGGTTAAAAACCCATCAATTAAACTTCCGTGCTTAAAAGCATTTTCCACAAAAGGAATTAACAACATTGGCGCCACTTGAATTTCCTCAGAAATAGCATCCGATTTAAACGAAATTTTCAATGTATCCTGAAATCTTATTTTCTCTAATTCAATATATTCTTTAATATGTAAAGCTTCCTCTTTTAAACTTACTTTAGGTTTGTTAACCTGGTACAAAATATAGTCCAATAAATTAGAGAGTTTTAAAATAATTTCAGGTGTGTCTTTTGATTGCTTCAAAGCAAAACCATAAATTGTATTTAAGGTATTAAATAAAAAATGTGGATGAATCTGCTTTTTTAAATACTGTAACTCCTGCTCTTTAATTTGTAACTGAGTATCTAAAATTTTATTTTGTAATTCTTTATTTTTTGAAACCGTTTTAAAATTATGATTTAGCAAACTCATAAAACTCACTATTCCAACTACTAAATAAACTACGATTAAAACAAACACAAATTTCTTGCTCATGAAAGGCATTTCATTAACATTTAAATTTGATAAGAATAAAAAATAAAAGACAATCACCAATCCAATTAAATCTGCTGAAACTATGAGGGCGTAAAAACCGTAAAGAATAAAAAATTTGTACTTCTTAGTTAGCAAATATTTAGGAATTAAAAAATAAACAACAAAATAGGTAGTTAACATCGTTATTGGCATTAAAAGAGTAGAAAACCAATTTCTATAAACAACATTATTTGAACTGTAACTAAAAAAATAAACAAAGAAAAACCAAACAACGACCCAAAAAATAAAGTGCTGCGCTATAAGTTTGTATCTATTTATATACGTTATATTCATTAACGCAATTTGCAAATTTAATTTCATTCTACTCATTTTAATAGACCAAATACTAAATAACGCCTCTTTTTCACTTACAAACTATGGAGTATTACTTTTTATAGTTTAAATTCGTTAAATAGATACTTATATAGTTCATCTATCTCAGATTAAATATTTAAAGTATGATTCTTTATACTTTCGAAGTAGTTAATTTAAAATCTAAATATTATGACTTTATCTATTTTATCAGAAGGCGGATCATTTTTTATGTATCCTCTACTATTAATTTTAATCTTGGAACTAATTTTATTCGTACTTGAGATTGTTAAAAAAGAAAATACCCAAAAAACAATTAGTCTTATTAATTCGATAAGTTTATTTGCTATTGTCTGGGGGTTTTTAGGCCAAATTATAGGGTTAATGAGTGCTTTTGAATCAATTCAATATGCAGGTGACATTTCACCTGCAGTTTTAGCAGCCGGACTTAGAATTAGCTTTATAGCTCCTGTTTTTGGAATACTCATTTTCTTAATTAGCAGATTAGAAATTTTTGTCTTAACCATTTTAAAAAAATAAAACCCATCACTATAAAAAATTGAAATGCCTTTTTAGTTAAATTTGCAGCAATGAAAAACAAAAAGGCATTTATTCTGCTAAACGGAGCAGAACCTTCAACATTTCCAGATTTATCAACTTACGATATTGTTTGTGCCATTGATGGTGCTTACAACCATTTTGAAGCTAAAAACATTGTACCTGATTTGGTTACCGGCGATTTTGATTCCATTCACAAAATTCCAACCACGGTTGAAGTAATTAAAACTCCCAATCAAAATTTTACCGATTTCGACAAAGCGTTGACCATTTTAAAAAACAGAGGCTATATTCATATTGATGTTTACGGAGGAAGCGGCAAGGAACACGATCATTTTTTAGGAAATATCAGTACAGCACTGCAATGGAAAAATAGCTTGAAAATTTCCTTTTTCGATGATTTTGGGACTTACTTTTTTATTGAAGAGCAAATTACGCTCACCAACGTAAAAGGCAAAAACATCTCCTTAATTCCTTTTCCAATTGCCCACGAAATTTTTACGGAAGGTTTGGCCTACCCTATCATAAATGAAACCTTAACTTTTGGGAAACGCATTGGAACAAGAAATACCGCTTTTAACAATGAAGTACAAATTACTTTCAAAGGCGGAGAATTATTAGTTTATGTGAGCAACGATTAAAACAATTATTATGGACAGAAAATTAAAACTAATATGGGATTTTAGAGGTGAGGCTTCTAAAAAAACAGCCGAACATCATTGCATTCATTTAAAAGAATTTGCGCTAATTGAAAAATTACATTTTTATGAAATTGATTTAACTGTCATTTCAGAAATGCATTCGATTGCTTTTATTGTGGTAGATGAAACTGATATGAAAACCTATAGAGACGCGCTGAAACCTCATCGGGGCGAAGTGGCCTTATAGTATAAAAGTTGAAGTTTCTGGTTCTCATAATAATTTGAATCATCACGATGAGATTCTGAAACAAGTTCAGAATGACGATTTTGAATCATTTTAATTTTCAAGGGAATTAGCTACAATCCAACCGCCAGTCCAGGCATTTTGAAAATTAAATCCGCCTGTTACGGCATCAATATTCAGAATTTCTCCGGCAAAAAATAAGTTTTTATGAAGTTTGCTTTCAAAACGTTTAAAATTGACTTCTTTTAAGTTTATTCCTCCGGCAGTCACAAATTCTTCTTTAAAAGTGCTTTTCCCGGATACTTTGAAAGTGCATTTCGTAAGTTGAAGGGTTAATTCCTCCAATTGTTTGTTGCTTAGTTGCGCCCATTGGAAATCGGCAGAAATTTGAGCGGCTGTAACCAGTTTTTCCCACAATCGTTTTGAAATTTCTTCAAAAACAGAACGTAAAATCACTTGCTTTTTTGACTGCTCCTTTTTGGCGGATTTCAGTTCGTTTAAAACATTTTCAAATGATTTTGACAACCAGTTCACCTCGATTTCAAACTGATAATCTTTTTGATGCAATTCCAATGCGCCCCAGGCAGAAAGCTTCAAAATTCCCGGTCCGCTTAATCCCCAATGCGTAATTAACAAAGGCCCTTTTTCTTCTAATTTTGAATTCACAACATTCACAGAAGCTTTTGGAACTGAAATTCCCGGAATGTCTTTTAATCTTTCATCCACAATATTGAAAGTAAACAATGACGGAACCGGTTTTATGATGGTGTGTCCCAATCCTTCCAACATAGTCCAAACTTTGGCATTGCTTCCGGCTGCCACCAATAAAAAATCAGCCGTGAAATTCTCGGACTTTGTTTTTATGATGAACTTATCCTCATTTTTTTCAATAGCATCAACCCTTGTACTTGTTTTTAGTTTTACGCCGGCATTTTTTGCGCTTTCCAAAAAACAATCTATAATCGTTTGCGAGGAATTGGATTCGGGAAAAATGCGATTGTCGTCTTCAATTTTTAAAGGAATCCCTCTGTTTTCAAACCATTCCATGGTGTCACCGGTCATAAATTGATGAAAGGGTCCCAGCAATTCTTTTTTTCCTCTCGGGTAAAATTCAACCAAATCATTTGGCGTAAAACAGGCGTGACTCACATTGCAGCGGCCACCACCAGAAACTTTTACTTTTTGCAATACATTACTGCTACCTTCTAAAATAGTGACTTCCAAATCAGGATGCATTTCTGCAGCATTTATGGCAGCAAAATATCCTGCCGCTCCTCCTCCAATAACTATAAATTGTTTCTTCATTTTATTTATAAAACCATTTTTTGATAAGGAATGACCGTAGAAAAACCTTTTTGATTAAAATAATTTGGGGTGTCCTCATTTCCTGTAGCCAATATAAAATCACCTCCCCAAGCACCCAAGCTTTTTGTTTGGCCGAAATAATCAGAAAATAACTCAGCCTGAATTGGATTTAATTGAATTGTTTTTGAAACGATTTGTTCGTGTTCTTTCATCAACCTTTCGAAATCCGGTAATTTTTCACAGGTTAAAAAACCATTCGTTAAATCTGAAATTTGTTTTATTTCAGAAGTTAAATTTCCTTTCCCTTTTTTATAGCGCTCAATGCCTTCCCTGCTATTTTGTTTTTTATTCAAATGCACAAAATACAATTGATCAATAAAAGTCGGATTGAAATTTACTTCCTCAACAACAATTTCTGTATTGTGTTTTGTAAATAAAATTGGTGAATTGTGTTGTGCGCAGGCAATATCGTAACCGCTTCCTCCAAAAGTGTTTTCCAATAATTTATATGGATTCACCTTTGCCCAATTTGCAATATTGTTAATTAAGGTTGAAGAAGTCCCTAAACCCCAGTTTCTTGGGAAATTTAGATTGGTTTTTACCAAAAATCCTTTTTCCGAATTTAAAAATGTCGGATTTAACTTTCGGGTTTCTCTTAAAATTTTATTTAAATTTTCAGCCAAAACATCTTTTCCTCCATCTTCATTTGATTCAAATGTTGCATTGGCCAATCGCAATTTGGGCAAATCGAAAATGGCTTCGAGCCAACATTCTCCTTCATTGGTGAAACTTTGCCAAATCAATTGCGGTTCATTTATTGGTTCAACAACCAAATCTTGTCCGTATTTGGTAGGAACCGCCAAAGCTTTTGCGCCATCCAGCACAAAATATTCGCCGGTGAGCAATAATTTTCCTTGGCTTTTGAAATTATTTATCATTGTCCTGCACTAACTTTTTATACGCTTCAACCACAGCATTGTGCGTGATTGTTTTATGTTCAAAATAATCGATCAAAAATTCCTTTTCCTTGTTGCTTGCGCCCAATTGTTTAATAATATTGGTCAGGTGCATTTTCATATGCCCTTTTTGGATTCCTGCAGTTGTCAATGCCCTTAAAGCAGCAAAATTCTGTGCCAAACCTGCCACTGCAATAATTTCCATCAATTCTTCTGCGGAAGGATTTCCTAACAATTGCAATGATAATTTCGACAAAGGATGCAAAGAAGTCAATCCGCCCACAGTTCCAACGGCCAAAGGAATGTCAATCCAAAATTTAAATATTCCGTTTTCTATAGAGGCATTTGTCAAGCTTTTATACTTTCCGCTTCGTGCAGCAAATGCATGGACTCCTGCTTCAATTGCCCTAAAATCATTTCCGGTGGCAATTACAACGGCATCAACACCGTTCATAATTCCTTTATTATGGGTAACCGCCCTGTGAGGCTCCGCATTCGCAATTTGTATGGCCTGCACAAACTTTTGTGCCAAATCTTCTGAATTTTCAGCGTATAAATCTTCAACATTACAACTCACTTCTGCGTGAACCAAGCATTCAGGAACGTAATTGGACAAAATACTCATCACAATTTGAATGTCTTCTTTTTCAAATTCCTTTGCAATCACTTCCAAACAAGAATTTATAAAATTGGCGCCCATACTGTCGGCCGTTTCAAAAGTGACATGTATTTGATAATAATTTTTAAGTTCCGCAGTCTTATCGCGCAATTCAATGTCTAAAATGCCACCGCCACGCTTGCGCATATTGTTGGTGATTGCTTCGGTGACTTCAAAAAAAAGTGTCTTTTTTGAATTGAAATAATTTTCAAGCTGTGTTTTATCACCTTCATACATAAAATGTACCTGCCCTATTTTTGTGGCGGAAATAACGGTGGCTTTAAATCCGCCACGCGTGTTCCAAAATTTCGCCACCAAAGAAGCCGCCGCCACCACAGAACTTTCTTCAATTACCATTGGAATGGTATATTTTTTTCCGTTAATCACATAATTTGGTGCAACACCAAATGGCAAATAAAAATTTGTTAAAGTATTTTCAATAAAATCATCATGTAAATTTTGCAATATTTCGTTTGAATTCCAATATTGCATTAAAACCTGTTTCGCAATCTTATCATTGTTAAAGAAATTTGAAACCAGCCAGTCTATCTTTTCAATTTTGTTTAACTTTGAAAATCCATTAACGCTTTTTGACATTTTTTAATAAAATTTATTAAGGTCACAAAGATAATTTAATAAATAGAATTTAACGTAAATTCAGATATTGTTAATTTTTATGACTTAATTCATATGCGTATTGCTAAAATTTTCTTAAACTTGGCAATAATTTCAAGAACTCTTAATTTAATGAAAAAACTCCTTATTATTTTTATTGCCATTACTTCAATGGCAACGGCACAAAAAAAAGACATAACGCTAGATGAAATTTGGAATGGCACTTTTAGAACAGAGCGTATGAACTCTCTAAATTCAATGAATGGCGACTTTTATTCCTTGTTGAATTTTGACAGAAATACCAGAAACACTACCGTTGACAAATACAGTTATGCCACTTTGGAAAAAGTTGAAACCATTGTAAACAGTAAAGATTTAGGTGAAATTGCCAATTTTGAAAGCTATGATTTTAACAATGACGAGACTAAATTAATTTTAGGAACTGATTCAGAACAAATATACAGACATTCGAGTTTAGGCATTTTTTATGTGTACGATTTGGCTTCAAAATCATTGCAATTAATCGATTCCGATAAAATTCAGGAACCTACTTTTTCTCCCGACAGCAAAAAAGTGGCTTATGCCAAAAACAACAATATTTTTATTAAAAACTTAGAGACCAACGAAGTGGTTCAGATCACTTCCGACGGAAAAAAGAATTATATTATTAATGGTATTTGCGATTGGGTTTATGAAGAAGAATTCTCGTTTGTCAGGGCTTTTGAATGGAGCGGAGACAGCAAAAACATAGCTTTTTTAAGGTTTGATGAAACAGAAGTTCCAACCTTTTCAATGGATATTATCGGGAACGATTTATACCCAACACAACAGGTTTTTAAATATCCAAAAGCCGGGGAAAACAATTCAGTTGTGACCTTGCATCTTTATTCGGTTTCCAATAAAGAAACCACTAAAATTGACCTTGGAGCTTATGAATACATTCCAAGGATTAAATGGACAAACGATTCAAAAATATTGTCTGTGATTACATTAAACAGACATCAAAACGATTTAAAATTATATGCGGTGAATGCCGTAAATTTTACCTCAAAAGTCCTGTTGAATGAAGTGGACAAAGCTTATGTTGATATTCAAGACAATTTAACTTTTTTGAATGACAACAGTTTTATTTGGACAAGCGAAAAAGACGGATTTAATCATATATATCATTATTCAAAAGAAGGGAAACTCATCAACCAAGTTACTAAAGGAAATTGGGAAGTGACTAATTTCTACGGAATAAATGAAAAAAGCAACACCATCTATTATCAATCGGTTGAAGATGGAAGCATAAACAGGACCGTGTATTCCATAAAATTAAATGGAACGGCCAAAAAGCGTTTAACAAATGCTTCAGGAACAAATGGAGCAGCCTTCAGCAAAAATTTTAATTATTTTATCAATACTTTTTCTGATGCCAAAACACCTCCAATTTATGCCCTTTATGATGGTGATGGAAATTTATTGAAAGAAATTTTAAACAATAATGAGTTATCAAAAAAATTAGAAAGCTATCATTTGGCTAAAAAAGAATTTTTTGTTTTAAACACCAAAAATGGTGCATTTAATGCCTGGATGATAAAACCAACCCATTTTGACAGCACTAAAAAATACCCGTTGTTTATGACGCAATATTCTGGTCCGGGATCGCAATCTGTAAGCAATACGTGGAATAGTTCCAACGATTATTGGTACCAGCTTTTGGCGGAACAAGGTTATATTATTGTTTGTGTTGATGGAAGAGGAACTGGTTTTAAAGGAGCTGATTTCAAAAAAGTCACTTATAAAGAATTGGGAAAATACGAAGTTGAAGACCAAATAGAATCGGCTATTGAATTGGGAAAACGACCTTATATTGATGCCGGTGAAATAGGAATTTGGGGATGGAGCTACGGCGGATTTATGTCGGCCAACTGTATATTCAAAGGAAATGACGTGTTTAAAATGGCCATTGCTGTTGCACCTGTGACAAGCTGGCGTTTTTATGATTCCATTTACACAGAACGTTATATGCAAACACCTCAGGAAAACCCGACCGGTTATGATGAAAATTCACCGCTAAATTTCGCCAACTTTTTAAAAGGAAATTTCCTGTTGGTTCACGGAAGTGGTGATGACAATGTGCATTTCCAAAACACCATGCGATTGACAAACGCCCTAATTGAAGCCGATAAACCTTTTGACATGGCTGTTTATCCTGACAGAACCCATGGGATTTACAAGGGGAAGAATACCAGATTACATTTATATAAAAAAATGACTAAATTTATCGACGAAAATTTAATCAGAAAATAAACAAATATTGAACTCTAAATAATTAAAAAACATGAAAGAAATACCGTTTAGAAAACACCATCCAAAAGGATTGTATACTTTGTTTGCCACTGAAATGTGGGAAAGATTTAGCTATTATGGAATGCGTGCCTTATTGGTGCTTTATTTAACTGCCGAGCTGGTTAATAATGGCTTTGGATTGAATAGGGAAGAAGCATTAGAAATGTATGCTATTTTTACAGGATTGGTATATTTAACACCCATTTTAGGTGGTTGGGTTTCTGATAAATTATTGGGGAAACGAAAAACCGTATATATTGGAGGTTTGGTAATGGCAGTAGGTCAGTTTTTATTGGCTGCAAGTTCTTTCTTAATTGACTCAATAGGTCCTGAATCTCGTTTGTTTTTATTCCATTTTGGTCTAGGTGTTTTAATTATTGGGAACGGATTTTTTAAACCAAATATTTCTACAGTTGTCGGAGAATTTTACAATGATAACGACCCAATGAAAGACTCCGGTTTTAATATTTTCTATTTAGGAATTAATTTAGGTGCTATTTTAGGAACTTTTATAGCAGGAGGTTTGGGCGAAAGCGTTAATTGGGGCTATGGCTTTCTTGCTGCCGGTATGGGTATGATCATAGGTGTACTTTGGTTAAACTGGAGAGAAACAACACTTGAGCATCATGGGTTACACGAAAATACTCCAGAAGATAAGATAAAACTTGACGGAAAAGATTGGTCTACCATACTCGTTTATGTAGTATCTCTGATATTCGGTACATTAGCGCTTATTTATTTTTGGGGATTTTTATCTGAAGATGTTAGATCATATATTACATATATTGGATTTTCAGCTATTTTAATTAGTTTGTCTTATATTATTTATAAAGGAACCAATGGGCCAAGTGAATGGAGTAGGATGGCCGTAATTATTGTGTTGGCTATATTCAATATTGTTTTTTGGGCAGGTTTTGAACAAGCTGGAGGTACATTTAGTTTATTTGCAAAAGATAATACGGATAGGGTCATGTTTGGATGGGAAATGCCTGCAACATGGTTCCAAAATGTAAACTCTTTTGCTATTTTAATTTTCGCGACATTATTTTCTTTAATGTGGCTTTGGTTAGATAAAAAAGGATGGAACCCACGTACTCCTGTGAAATTTGCACTGGGATTATTTTTAGGAGCTTTGGCATTCTGGGTAATGACACAAGCTGCAAATTTAGCCTCTGGCGGAAATCTTATTTCTCCGTGGTGGTTGGTTTCTGTTTATACCCTGCTAACTTTGGGAGAGCTAATGCTATCTCCAATTGGTTTATCCATGATTACCAAATTAGCTCCCACAAAACTGGTTTCAGTGGTAATGGGATTATGGATGGCGAGTTTTGCTGCCGGTAATTATATGGCCGGTATGTTAGAAGGTATTTTAGTTAAATATGACTTTGAACTGTATCCTTTTATAACAATGGTTATGCTTGGTTCGGGTGTTTTACTTTTACTGTTATCGCCATTTTTAAATAAAGCGATGAAGGGAATTCACTAAAATGAACAATTAAATATAAATAATATAAAAAGCTCGGGTAATTTTGCTTGAGCTTTTTTTATTCTAATTCCAATTACGATGAAAATCACACAAGTTTTTAAAAAGTTTCCGAGAGCATTTTGGGTAGCCAACACTATGGAATTATTTGAACGTTGGGCATGGTATGGCTTATTTGCCGTTTTAGCCTTATACTTAACCAATTCGACAGATGATGGAGCCTTAGGTTTTACTCAAATCCAAAAGGGTAGCATTATGGGTACCGTAACTATGATATTGTATTTGCTTCCATTAATAACAGGGGCATTGGCTGATAGAATTGGTTATAAAAAAATATTAATTATAGCTTTTATAATTTTAGGATCTGGTTACATTTTTATGGGCCAGGTTACTTCCTACAACCTCGTATTCCTTACTTTTTTATGGGTAGCAGTTGGTGCAGCCTTATTTAAACCAGTAATTTCTGCTACAATTTCAAAAACTACAGACGATTCAACCTCATCAATCGGTTTTGGTATATTTTATATGATGGTTAATATTGGTGGTTTTATCGGCCCCATTTTTTCATCAAAATTAAGAGAAGCATACGGATGGAAAATTGTTTTCTTTATGGCAGCTTCTGCCATTGCAGTTAACCTTATTTTAGTATTGTTATTTTATAAAGAACCTGATAGAGAAAAAACAGTTGAATCCTTACTTGAAACCATTAAAAAGTCATTAAGAAATATCTGGACAGCTTTATCTGATGTAAAGCTCACTTTGTTTTTACTGATTATGGTAGGTTTTTGGACAATGTTTAACCAACTTTTTTATACACTCCCAAACTTTATTGATCAGTGGGTGAATACAAGCATTATTTATGATTCTATAGCAAATATCTCTCCTGCTTTGGCCGCCGCCATTGGAACAAATGAACATACAATCGCTCCTGAAATGATGGTCAACTTAGACGCTGGAGCAATTATTCTATTTCAAATTATTATTTCAACATTGGTGATGCGATTTAAGCCTTTAAATGGAATTATTTCCGGTATTATTGTAAGTGCCATTGGTATTGGAATAGCATTTGGTACAGGAAATGGATTTTTTGCAATTTTAGGTATTTTTATCTTCGCTCTTGGTGAAATGGCCAGCTCCCCCAAGTTTACAGAATATGTAGGTAAAATAGCCCCAAAAGGAAAAGAAGCTTTGTATATGGGAACATCATTTTTACCAGTTGCCGTTGGTAATTACATCACTGGATTTCTATCAGGAGATGTATATCAGGCCTGGTCTGATAAAATAAGTCTTTTACAAATAGAAGTTGCTAAAAGAGGTTTGGAAATTCATGCAATTGGAGAAGGATTTACTCAAAATGACTATACCGCAAAAGCCGGGGAATTAATGGGAATGAACAATCAGCAATTGACTGATTTTTTATGGACAAGCTACAACCCTTCTAAAATTTGGATATTGTTTAGCGCTATAGGGGTTTTTACTGTAATTTGTTTATTCTTATATGATAAATTCATTATAGGAGAACAAGCAAAAGCATAATTTTTATAATGAATACATCTACAAACGACTTTTTTAAAACACAGGTTTTAGGGCATCCGGCCGGACTTTTTGTATTATTTTTTACAGAAATGTGGGAGCGCTTTTCATTTTATGGAATGCGTGCTTTATTGGTGCTTTTTTTAGTGAGTGCTTTAGGAATTGGCGGCTGGGACTGGCCACGTGAAAATGCATTGGCTTTGTATGGAACCTACCTCGCATTGCTATATTTAACACCCATCATTGGAGGAATTTTAGCCGACAAATATTTAGGAAACAGGCGTGCCATCATTATTGGAGCATTGATTATGACTTTAGGTCACGCTAGTATGGCGATTGAGTCCAATCCGTTTTTTTTATATACAGGATTGGGTCTATTGATCGTTGGTACTGGCTTCTTCAAACCAAATATGTCGTCTTTCATTTCCGTTCTTTATAAAGATTTTCCAGAGAAAAAAGATGGCGCTTACACCATTTTTTATATGGGCGTAAATGCTGGCGCCTTTTTAGGAATTATGCTTTGCGGCTATATGGGCGAAATGCTTGGCTGGAGCTGGGGCTTTGGTTTGGCAGGGATTTTTATGCTATTGGGATTACTTCAATTTACTTTGGCACAGGGAATTTTTGGTGATGTTGGAAAAAAACCGAATAAAGAAGAAAAAACCATTAAAATTGATGAGAAAACTGAAATTGAAGATCAATTGAATCCATTTACTTTAATAGACAAAATTCTTATTATTATAATTGCCATTTCCGGTTTAACCTGGGTTATTAATGATCCTTTGTCTAAAATTGGGGCCGTTAACTTTTTGGAATTTGGAGGAACTGATTATTCAAGTCCCACCATTATTATTACGCTCATCTTATTTATATACCTTTTGGGTTCAAGAATAATAAGGTACAGTGCGGTTACCAGAGACAAAATGTTTGCCGTGGTGATTTTTGCGTTTTTCATTATTTTCTTCTGGGCTTCTTTCGAGCAGGCAGGCGGTTCCATGAGTATATTCGCAAAAGATTATACAAGCAGAATATTGTCGGGCAATTCAGCAATGATTTTTAATGTTGTTGATGTGATTATTACCGTTGTTCCTATTGCCATTATTACCTGGGTACTCTTTTTGTTTTTCAAACAAACATTTAAAAAGTATTTATTGGCAAATATGGTGTTGGGATTTAGTTTCATAATCATTTGGGGATTAATTATTTGGAAAATAAATACCAATTTCAGCACCTATTCCTATGAAATAAGTTATCAAACCTATCAAGTTACCGAAACAAATGATAAGGGTGAAGAAACCGTAAAAGATTTTGCAATAACTGCCGGAACAAAAATTCCTGAAAGAGCAGTTTTGGTTGACAATACAACGGTAATTAGAACCTCCAACGATTTTGTTAAAAATGATAAAATTGCCATTATCGATATTGATAAAAAAGGGGAAACCTATAAATATTTAACAACCGAACAAGCCAAATTGATCAATACGAATATTGCGGCAACCGTTATAGCAAAAAAAGAGAATGAAATTCAAATTCCCGCCACGTGGTTTTTAATTTTAAACTCCTTATTTATTATTGCATTTGCGCCGCTATTTTCTAAATGGTGGGAAAGCAAATACAATCCGAAACCCGCCAATAAATATGCCATTGGTTTATTTTTTCTTGGAATTGGTTTTGCCTTTTTGGCTTATGGAGCAGCTGGAATCCCGCAAGGTGCAAAGACAGCATCAGTAAGTATTATTTGGCTGATACTCGCCTACCTGTTTCATACCTTGGGAGAACTTTGTGTGTCACCCGTAGGACTTTCTTACGTGAGTAAATTGGTGCCCGCCAGAATGATTGCATTTATGTTTGGGGTTTGGTATTTAGCATTGGCCATAGGGAACAAAACATCGGGACAAATGGGTGCTATGATTGACGTTGTTACGGAGAAATATGATATCTCAACTTTCTTCCTAATATTTACGTTTGTGCCAATAATCATTGGAATTATCGCGTTGTCGTTAAATCCGGTTTTGAAAAAATTAATGCATGGCGTAAAATAAATTTAAAAAACTTTGTAAATTTGGCAATATTATTGCGACAAACTTTCAATAAAACAAAAAACACAGATTGATGAGAAAAATACTTATTTTAACAATCACTTTATTCAGCCTTTCAATTTCTGCTCAAGAAATTAATTGGATGAGTTTTGAAGAAGCTGTTAAAGCACAGAAAGTTACCCCTAAAAAAATATTTGTTGATGCGTATACCATTTGGTGCGGACCTTGTAAAATGTTGGATAAAAACACTTTTTCCAACCCTGATTTGGTTGCCTATATGAACCAAAACTATTATGCGGTTAAATTTAATGCTGAGGGTAATGAAACTATTAATTTTAAAGACAAAACCTACACCAATCCTGGTTTTAATCCCAACTCAAATGGAAGAAACAGTTCCCACGAATTGGCTTCCTTTTTTGGTGTAAGGGCATATCCAACAATGTTGTTTTTAGATGAAGAGAGCAATTTTATTACCCCGTTAACAGGTTATAGAACGCCAAATCAATTGGAACTTTATTTAAAAATGTTTAAAAATGACGATTATAAAAATTTAAAAACGCAGGAAGCATTCAATGTGTATTCTTCCAATTTTAAATTTGAATTTAAGGAAAAATAAAATTATTTATTGAGAACAAAAGCTCCTTTTTGCAAAGTATTGTGAAAAGGAGTTTTGTTTTTCAGGCAGGTTTGTTCCCAGTCTCTCAAATAGTTTTTATAATTTGAGCCATCGGCAATAATTATTTTTGGATGGATCTTTTTTAGCAATCTTTCCAGATTAATTTTAGGTGATTGCCTTAAAATTACAATTGTTGGTTTTACCGAGTTAAAGCCGTAAACCCCCAAACTGTCGACAATTAAAATAGTTTCATTTTTAAATGCATACAGATTTTTTATTTTTTCTGATGGAAGAATTTCTTCCAATCCGGCTCCAACTATATAAGCATTCATATAATTAGGAGCGGTTTTTAAGGAATCTGCCGAAGTATCGAATTGAATCCTATTTCCAATTCTTTTTCCAACCGTGCTTGACTTGCTTTCATTAAAAACAATAAATTCATCGGTAGATTGTATGGTATATCTTTCAAAAATAAAAACAGCTTGAATCATAACCACTGAAATTAAGACGAGTACTAATCGATAAAATACTTTTTCCTCTATCCATTTTAGTCCAAAAAACATAAAAGCGTAAAGTGCGACCATCAGCAAAAATGACATCGAAATTTGTTGTATGATAAAAAATTCCTGATGCGCTATCCAAGCCACAAAATTATTCAATTGCTGAATGGTAAAAATATAAGCATCCACCATAAATTGTGGTACAATTTGCATAACTGCCAGCGCCATTATAATAATTCCGGCCGTTAAAATAATACCCAAAAAAGGAATAATTACCAAATTAGACACAAAGAACAATCCGGGGAATTGGTGAAAATAATACAAACTTATGGGTAAAACGCCGATTTGTGCAGCCATTGAAACTGTTAACAATTGCCATAACTTATCGAAAATCCAAAACTTTAGGTTCCATAAATTATACAATTTTGGCTGAATCCACACTATGGAAAAAACAGCTAAATAGCTTAACTGAAATCCAACTTCAAATAAATAATACGGGTTAAACAGAAGCAGAAAAAACATAGAAATTACCAAGTTTTTGTAAACACCAGAAGGTCGGTTTACCTGCATTGCAATCACAATTGCGGTAAACATAGCCACAGCCCTAACTACCGAAGCGGATAAACCCGCAAGTATGGCGTACATCCATAAAATAATTATAATGAGCATGGAAGCCGCTAATTTTCCGTGCTTAAAATAATGCAATGGCTTAAAAACTGCCGTCAAAATGAGCAATATAATCCCAATATGTAATCCTGAAACCGCCAGAATATGTATGGCTCCCGCACCTGCATAACTTTGTTGCAATTCACTTGTAATGTATTGACGCTGGCCCAAAAGCAGCGCATTTACTACTGCCAATTCATCGTTTTTGAACCCATAGTGAATCAATGCTTTCGTTATTCTCCCTCTTACAATGGCAGCAATGCCCTTTATGCTTTGATTGGTTTTCGGCAACCTTAAAAATCGGTAATGAGTCCCAGAAATCTGATGATGAATTTGTTGCTGCTGCAGGTATTTTTTATAATTAAAACCATAGGGATTTAAAGGTTCAGCGATTGTATTGAAAACCATTTTAACTGCCAAATTATCATCAACCTGAAGTTCATTTATCGTGCTGTCTTTTTTAATGTTGACAAAGATTTTACCAATGGATTTTTTACCATTCAGCTCATATACCTTCGCTACATATTTGTCGTAATAAGCCGTTGGTTTTAGAGTGCTTTCAATAGTGATTAATGCTGATACCGGGTTACTTGATGAAAATTGAAGTTGTTTTGAGTAATGCTTTTCATTGTTTAATTGATTTTTAAAGGTAATTGCGCCAAAACCAATAAAAAAAGAAAGCAAAAAAACCAATGCGGTGAATAAAATTGTAGGCTGAAGTTGTTTGTTGGCATAAAAATATACTGCCATAAACAACAATATTAATATACCCAAGACCTCGACTAATTGAGCGGGTTGAATGCTGAAATAATTTCCAATGAGTATGCCAACTATTAAAAAGAAGGTAAGTTGGGCAGGTATAAATTTCAAAAACTTTATCATAGCAGGATAAATTTAGTTAAAAAAAATCCATCGATAAGAATTTTATTATATCAATTTTAACCTAAGTGCTGGTAACAATTGTTACAAACTGATCTTTATCACTATTGTCAACTTCCTTTAAAAGTAATTTTGATCGATTTATAAATTTTAACATTATGAAATAAGCCTAACGGAAATGCCATGCAATCCCTTAGAAACTATGCGAATTTCATAATACCCATAAAAACAAATTAAATTTACATTATGAAAAACATCTTTATCAGCTTTATTTTTATTTTAATTTTCAACACAAATTCCTTTGGACAAGATTTGTCACCATATATTAAAATTGGCGAAACAACCGGAACCATGCAACAGGCTTCCGAAAAAATTACCAAAGCTTTACAAAACAATTCATTTACAATTTTAGGATCATACAATCCTTCAAACAAAAACACTTTAAAAGTGATTGCTTTTACAAGAACCGATTTAAAAAACACGGTTGTTAAAGTTACAGACAGAGGTGCGCTTGCTGCAGTATTTAAAGTTGGTTTGGTTTCAAAAAACGGAAAAGTAACCATGTCCTATACCAATCCGGAATATATTTTAAGAGCCTATTTGGCCGATAATTACAATACCTATATAAGTACATTTCAAAAGTTTGACACCGATTTAAAAACAGCATTCTCAGCAGTCGGGAATGAGTTCAAACCTTTTGGAGGAGCTGTGAAAGCGGAAAATTTAAAAAAATATCATTATAAAGTTTTTATGCCCTACTTTTCTGACCCAGTTACGCTTCAGGAATTTTCATCATTTGAAGAAGGGGTTAAAACAATTGAAGCCAATTTAAAAGCTAAAAAAGGTGCAACAGTCCTAGTTTATAAACTGGTATATGAAAAAGAAAATATTGCAGTATTTGGAATTGGTTTACAAAGTAAAGAAAAAGGGGAATCTTATTTCTTGCCAATTATTGGAGAAGACCATATTGCCGCAATGCCTTATGAAATTATTTTACAGGGAAAAGAAGCAACAATGCTTGCCGGAAAATACAGATTGGCTTTACACTGGCCTGAATTAACCATGGGAACTTTTATGAAAATTATGAGTACTCCAGGCGATATAGAAGATACTTTAGAAGCTGTTTGCGAGTAATTTCAGCTAAAAACATTTTCATTAAAAATCGCTGAAATATTCATTTATTTCAGCGATTTTTCTATGATTAATTCAGCTACTTTTTTTGAAGCACCTTTACCTCCAAGCTTTTTCTCTAAATCGTAATATGATATAAACATTACGGCGCGTTGGTAACCGTCAATAATTTTATGAAGTTCTTTCTCTATATTTTGTTCGTTAAAATCGTCCTGAATCAATTCTTTCACAACCTCCTTTTCCATGATTAGATTGACCAGCGAAATAAATTTTAACTTTACCAAACGCTTACCAATCTGATAGGAAGTCCAGCTTGTTTTATAACAGACAATTTGCGGGATTTTAAACAAGGCTGTTTCTAAAGTTGCCGTTCCTGAAGTTACGATGGCCGCATAAGAAACAGATAATAAATCATACGTTTTATTGGCTACAAATTTCACATTGTCTTTTCCAATAAATTGCTCATAAAATTCAAAATCCTGGCTTGGTGCACCAGCAATTACAAACTGGAAATCTGAAAATTTATCCACTATTTTTAACATCACCGAAAGCATCTCCTTTATCTCCTGCTTTCTGCTTCCAGGCAGTAAAGCCACAATAGGTTTTTTGGATAATTGATGGGCTTCCCTAAATGAATTTACATCAACCTGCCTTCTGTTGGAAATGGCATCAATTAGAGGATGTCCCACAAAATGCACGGGAAAATTATGTTTTTTCTCGTAAAAATCCTTTTCAAAAGGTAAAATCACATACATTTCATCCACATCGCGTTTAATATTCTTAATACGATTTTCTTTCCATGCCCAAATCTGAGGCGAAATGTAATAATGGACTTTAATTCCTTCTTTTTTTGCAAATTCAGCAATTCGCATATTAAAACCGGGATAATCTATTAAGATTAGGACATCGGGTTTAAAATTTAACAGATCCTTTTTGCACCGATTTATATTTTTAAAAATTTCGCTTATATTCATAATAACTTCAGCAAAACCCATAAATGCCAATTCGCGATAATGTTTCACCAAAGTGCCGCCGACTTCCTGCATTAAATCACCTCCCCAAAATCTAATTTCTGCAGATGGATCCTTTTCCATCAATGCTTTCATTAAATTAGAACCATGCAAATCTCCCGAAGCCTCGCCTGCGATAATGTAATACTTCATTTGTGTTTACTTAGAAAATATTGTTAACAATAAAACGATAAATGCAATTAAAAAAGTTTCCATTAAAACGCCTCTGGCCCTATAAAGCTGTTTCTTTTTCAAAAACACGAAAAACACAAAAAAGTTTGCAATGGCGCCCAATACCAAAACTTTACCTTCTAGATCGCCTTCTTTTATAAGTTCCAAACTTTTATAAAAACCAACAGTGGAAAAGAATTCAATAAATAAAAAACAACCAAAAGAAGTTGCCACTAAAGCAACCAAAAAACCTATAAGCATTTCTTTTTTCATAACATAAATATATTCATTTGAACGTAAAAATTACAAATTCCAGGTATTTAATTTTTGCAAAAAATGATGGGCGGTTAAATCGAACTGAACAGGAACTAGGGAAATATAACTGTTCGCCAATGCCCACTCGTCTGTATCTTCACCCTTATCCATATTCACAAATTTCCCAGTAAGCCAATAATACGTTTTTCCTTGCGGATTGGTTCGTTTGTCAAATTCTTCCACCCAATTTGCGCGTGCTTGCCGGCTAATTTTAATGCCTTTAAAGGTTTCGCTTTTGGGAAAGTTAACGTTTAGCACAACGCCATCTGGCAATCCATTTTCCAGGACATTTAAGGCGATTTTTTTAATGTATTTTTTTAATGGTTCAAAATTGGCATTCCAAGAATAATCGAGCAATGAGAACCCAATCGCTGGGATACCTTCCACCCCTGCTTCCACTGCAGCGCTCATAGTGCCTGAATAAATAACATTAATTGATGAGTTTGATCCATGATTTATCCCAGAAACGCATAAATCTGGTCTTCTGTCCAAAATTTCACTAACTGCCAACTTCACACAATCCGCAGGTGTTCCAGACGATTGGTACTCTTTTTGTGGTCCTTCATCAATTTTTATTTCATTGCAATACAAAGTTTCATTAATGGTAATTGCATGTCCCATACCGCTTTGTGGGCTGTCAGGAGCAATCACTACTACATCACCAATTTCGTTCATCACAGAAATTAAGATTCTAATTCCCGGTGCTGTAATTCCATCATCATTGGTGACTAAAATCAAAGGTTTATTATTCATCATATTCAAATTAAGCAACAAATTTAGGCTATTTTATTTGCTTACAATAAATTAACATTTAACATTTTGTAAAGAACAATTAAACTATAATTTCTGTATTATTGCGTTCGCTAAACAAGAAATTACCTAAAAATACACGAGACGAATTAATTTAACATTTGGCGTTTTTTTAGTTAAAATAGTGATAAATTACATAAAGCACTTGGAGGAATTTCTAAAAAAATGTTAATTTAGACGTCTAACTAAAAAAATGGCACTATTATAGTAGTTGCTTAAAAAGCATATTCATAAATATTCAAACGATAGATGATGATTAGAAAATTTAAATTTTTATTGCCCTTGCTCTTTGTCTTAAGCTTACTAACAAGCTTTCATACAAACGCAAATACCGACCCAAAAGATAAAGTCTTATTAACTATTTTAAAATATGTATTGGTGCAGGGTCATTATGAACCCCAACAAATTGATGATGTATTCTCCGTAAAAGTTTATGATGAATTTTTGGAAAGATTAGACCCATCCAAGAGGTATTTTCTGCAATCGGATATTGATGAATTTTCAGCTTATAAAACCAAAGTTGATGACCAGATCAACAATGAGGATTTGACTTTTTTCTTTTTAGTTTATGACCGTTTTGTGCAACGCACCGAAGAATCCAAAACCTATTACAAAGAAATTTTAGCAAACCCTTTTAATTTTGAAGTTCGTGGTGAAACATTAAATATAGATTTAGAAAACACACCCTATTCCAAAACTAAAAATGAATTGGTAAACCTTTGGACTAAGCAATTAAAATATAACACACTTACACGTTTCTATAACAGAATAAGTGATGAGAATGACAAATACAAAGCAGATAGCACTTACGTTAAAAAATCTATGGATGCGCTTGAAATTGAAGCTCGCGAAGCTACCTTAAGCAGCATGAATGATCTTTATGATCGCATTGATGAGCTTACCTATTCTGATTGGTTTTCTACTTACATCAATTGCATTGCCGAATCATTTGACCCGCACACGACTTATTTTGATCCAAGTGTGAAAAAACAATTTGATATTTCCATGGCAGGAAAATTAGAAGGTATTGGTGCCAGACTTCAAAAGAAAAATGATTATACCAAAGTGGATGAATTGATATCCGGTGGTCCTGCATGGAAATCAGGCGAATTGGAAGTAGGCGACATTATTTTAAAAGTGGCGCAGGGAGATGCAGAACCTATTGATATTGTTGGCATGCGTTTAGACAATGCCATTGAATTTATTAAAGGTAAAAAAGGCACTGAAGTAAAATTGACTGTTAAAAAAATTGGTGGCACAATTAAAGTCATTTCCATTATTAGAGACATTGTTGAATTGGATGAAACATTTGTGAAATCGAGTATCGTAAAAAAAGACGGACGAACTTTTGGTGTTATCAATTTACCTAAGTTTTATATTGATTTTGACGAAAAAAACTTCAGAAACTCTGCCACAGATATGGCTCAGGAAATTGAACGTCTGAAAAAAGAAAACGTTGAAGGAATTTTGTTGGATTTAAGAAATAATGGAGGTGGTTCACTTCAAACTGCAATAGAAATTAGCGGATTATTTATAAATAAAGGTCCAGTTGTTCAAGTAAGATATCGAGACAGAAATGCAGATGTTAAAAATGATACAGATCCAAAAATTCAATGGAACGGTCCTTTAGTTGTTTTGGTTAATGAGCTGTCGGCTTCCGCATCAGAAATATTTGCCGCAGCCATGCAAGATTATCACAGAGCCATAATTATAGGCGGAAAACAAACCTATGGAAAAGGAACTGTTCAAAGTGTTTTGGACTTAAATAAATATAGCAATTTAAATGAAGATTTAGGCGCGCTAAAAATGACAATCCAAAAATTTTACAGAATTGATGGAGGCTCAACACAAATAGAAGGCGTGCATTCTGATATTATGTTGCCAAGCAGATACAGTTATCTGGAAATTGGTGAGCGAGATTCAAAAAATGCTTTAAAATTTGATAGAGTTGCTCCTGCCAATTATGCACTTTGGAATAATTACGAAAATTATGACCTTGCAATCAACGATAGCAAAAAACGAATTGAAAATAATGACTATTTCAAATTAATTGACGAGAATGCAAAATGGCTGAAAAGTTCACAGGATGAAAACTTTGTTTATATAAATATGGAGGATTATAAAAAAGATTTGGAAAGCCATAAAAATGAATCTTTGAAATACAAAAAAATTGGCAAATACACCTCCAATTTAACCTATACATCACCGTTTTATGAAAAGTCCTTAATGGAAGCTGATAAAGATTTGGCTGAAAAACGTGAAGCTTGGCATACAAATTTGAAAAAAGATATTTATGTTAATGAAGCTTTAAATGTTCTTAGCGAATTAAAAATAAAACCACAGTCCCAATTGGTGAAAAATTAATTTTAAAATAGTGTAACTTTACACCTGTAAAGCAATAACTATTGAAAACTCAAGCAAATTCATTATCCGCACTAGCACTCCAGAAGTATAAAAAAAATACTGCTGGAGTGTTTGGTTTTTGGTTTGTTGTTTTATGCGCTTTAACAGCGATATTTGCTTACGTTTTAGCACCCGACAATAGCAGCAATGCAAACCAGATGCATTTAGAAATTCATTCTAAAAAACCTGGTTTTGAAGTTTTAATGCTTACCATTCCTTCAGAAAAAATAATAAATCAATCGTTTTTTAACATTCTTTTATTCGGCAAAAAAAATCCACAAACTGAAATTCCGATTTCAAATTACAGCGTTTCAGGAACAGAATTGACCATTAACACCTATACTGAAACCAAGGCATTCAGTTTAACAAAAACATTTCCGCTTTCAAAATTTCAGGGAAAGGACATTTCAACATTCATTAAAACAAAAAAATTCTATTTAGGAACCGATAAGTATGGAAGAGATTTGTTAAGCAGAATGCTAATTGGCACAAGAATCTCATTTTCCATTGGTTTTATTGCGGTTTTTATTTCGTTGGTAATTGGTCTTTCCATAGGTGCAATTGCGGGCTATTTTGGAGGAAAAATTGATGCTTTTATTATGTGGTTGATAAACATTACGTGGTCAATTCCCACACTGCTTTTGGTAATTGCCATTACCTTGGCGTTGGGAAAAGGATTTTGGCAAGTTTTTATTGCCGTTGGATTGACTATGTGGGTGGAAGTTGCCAGGGTTGTTCGCGGACAACTTATCAGCGCAAAGGAAATGCAATATGCAGAAGCAGCAAAGGCATTGGGTTTTTCAAACTTTAGAATCATTTTTAAACATATTTTACCCAATATTATGGCGCCTGTAATTGTTATTTCGGCGGCCAACTTTGCCGGAGCCATCTTGATAGAAAGCGGCTTGAGTTTTTTGGGAATTGGCGCCCAGCCCCCAATACCTTCCTGGGGTGCTATGATTAAAGATCATTACAGTTATATTATTTTAGGGAAAGCCTATTTAGCCATCATTCCCGGCTTGGCCATTATGAGTTTGGTGATGGCTTTTATGTTGATAGGAAATGCACTTCGTGATGCTTTGGATGTGAAAAATTAGAAAACTTCTAAAAATTTCAACCTTTTTTTCACAATCGGTTTATAAAAACAAAAGTTAAGCCTTAAATTAGCGCTTCAAAAAATATTCAATGAATTTCGAAATTACTTTTAAAACAAAATGGTCGGATTTTGACCCAAACCGTCATATGCGTCATACGGCGTATAATGATTATGCCGCCGAAGTCAGGGTACGCTTTTTTCAGGAACAAGGACTTTCCATCAACGAATTTGCCAAACTGAATATTGGGCCCATTTTATTCAAAGAAGAAACTTCATTTTTCAAAGAAATACATATTGGAGAAAACATTACCGTAAAAATGGAACTGGAAGGTGTTTCCAAAGGCATCGAGCGCTGGCGATTCAAACATCATATTTATAATGAAGCCGGTAAACTTTCGGCTGAAATTAAAGTCTATGGCGCTTGGATTGATTTGGTGAAGCGAAAACTGACGGCACCTCCGCAAAAATTTGTGACCATATTTGAGGGCCTTCCGAAGTCGGAAAATTTTCAGGAAATTTTATTGAAAAGTAAAAAATAGAAAAAATGAAAAAACAAAGACTTGGACAAAGTGATTTAATTGCATCAAGAATAGGGTTAGGCTGTATGGGGATGTCTGAATGGTATGGCAAACCTGATGATCAAGAGTCGCTATCAACCATACAAACAGCTCTTGATATGGGATTAAATTTTTTTGACACTGCTGATGTTTATGGAAACGGACAAAATGAAATATTTTTGGGAAATGCAGTAAAAGAAGTGCGTAAAGACGTGATTTTGGCTACTAAGTTTGGTTTTTTACCAAACGAAAGCGGTATTTGCGGCCGACCTGAATATGTTAAAAAAGCTTGTGATGCCAGTTTGCAGAGATTAGGAACAGATTATATAGATTTGTATTATTTGCATCGTATAGATATAAATGTGCCAATAGAGGAAACCATTGGTGCTATGGCAGATCTTGTGAAAGAAGGAAAAGTTAGATATATTGGGCTTTCAGAAGTTTCTGCACAAAGTTTAAAAAAAGCACATGCCATACATCCTATTACGGCACTGCAATCCGAATATTCTATATGGGTGCGAAATGTTGAAACGGAAATTTTAGACACTTGCCGTGAACTTCATACAGCACTTGTTCCGTATAGTCCCCTTGGAAGAGGGTTTTTAACAGGTAAAATAAAAAGTACCGATATGTTTGGCAAAGATGATTTCCGAAAAGATATTCCTCTTTTTCAAGGAGAAAATTTTAAGTCTAATTTAGACATCGTAAAAGAATTGGACGAAATTGCAGCGGAGAAAAAGTGCAAAACAAGCCAAATTGCACTTGCATGGTTGATTGCCCAAGGAACCGATATCTTTCCAATTCCAGGTACAAAAAGAAGAACTTATCTGAAAGAGAATATTCAATCTTTACATATTAATTTGTCTGATGATGACTTAAAAAGGATAAATAAGGTATCTCAGAAAGTCCGTGGAAACAGAAAAAACGATTTTGGGATGAACCTTCTCAATCGATAAAAAATAAATTTCATTTAAGCAATATAAATTCTGTCCATCAAATTATTTTTATATTAAAATAAACACCAAAAAAATTGTTAGTATTAACCTCCAACGGTAGCTATAATTCCAAAGTTTTCAAATATTGAAATTATTTTTTCTATTTCAATATCTGAAGGAGTTTCAAACACATTTAAATTGGTTGAATTCCCTAATTTCAAATGCTTATTTCCTGCAATATTATGATATGGCAACAAGTTTACAACACTTCTATTTCCCTCTAAAGAGTTTATAAATTTTGCCGTTTCTTCAATATTTTCTTTTGAAATATTTACGTCTTTAATTAGCGGTATTCTAAAAATTAGTTCACAATTAGTTTTTGCCAACTCCATAATATTTGAGCGGATTTTTTCATTTCCAACACCAGTAAACTCTTTATGCTTCGCTGAATCCATTACTTTTAAATCAATTAAAAATAATTCTGTATGTTTCGCTACTTCTAAAACAGTTTCTAATTTTGCAAATGCAGTTGTGTCTACAACTCTATGATAAAACCGTTTTCCACATTCTTTTAATATTTTTAACAAATATTCAGAATGCATTAAAGGTTCACCACCTGAAAACGTAACACCTCCACCTGATTGATCAAAAAATATGGCTTCATTATCAATCATTTTCATTAAATCATTTATTGAAATATCTTGCCCTAACATTTCAAATGCTTTTGTTGGACAAATCTCAGCGCATTTACCACATAAATTACATATATCGTAATTGGTGACAACACCCTCTTTTGTCATTTCTAAGGCATTATTTGGACAAATTTCAACACATTTTACTGCCCCAATACACTTTTTTGCATTGTACATTTTCTGAACTTTTGGCGACATACTTTCCGGGTTATGACACCATTTACATTGTAAGTTACAGCCTTTAAAAAAAACAGTCATACGAATTCCAGGGCCGTCATTCATGGCGAATTTCTTTATGTCAAAAATTAAACCTGTATTCATTTAAAACGATTCATTTTCTGTTCTATCAATAACTTCTTGCTGTAAATCGGCATTCATATCATTAAAATAGTCACTATAGCCAGCCATTCTCACCAATAAATCTTTATAATCTTCCGGTTTTTTTTGTGCTGCAAGTAAAGTGGCTGTATCCACAATATTAAACTGAATATGATGGCCACCCAATGCGAAATAACTTCTAACCAACTGGCCTAATTTTATGATATCCTCATCACGTTTTAATAAACTTGGTAAAAAACGTTGATTTAATAAAGTTCCACCAGATTTTACCTGATCAATTTTAGTTAACGATTTTATGACTGCTGAAGGTCCGTTGGTATCACAACCGTGTGACGGTGAAGTTCCATCAGAAATTGATTTGTGTGCTAAACGTCCATTTGGTGTTGCTCCCATTATTTTTCCAAAATATACGTGACATGTTGTCGACAACATATTTAAATGAAACATTTCGCCTTTTGTATTTGGTTTCCCATCAATGGCATCAAATAAATCGTTATAAACTTGCAATGCTATGTTATCTGCATAATCGTCATCATTCCCATAGAAAGGTGTGTTATTGATAATCGTTTGCCTTAATATTTCTTCTCCTTCAAAATTCTTTGAAATTGCATTTAAAAGGGCTTCCATTGAAAAAGTCTTGTCTTCAAAAATGTGTTTTTTTAAGGTTGATAAACTATCAGTAACCGTTCCCAAACCTGTACATTGAATATAGTTTGTATTGTATCTTGGACCGCCATTGTAATAATCTTTTCCTTTGGTTATACAATCTTCAATTACCACAGATAAAAATGTTGCAGGACTATATTTTGCAAACATTCTATCTATATAATTACTCACCAAAACTTTTTGATTTACAATATAATTCAGTTGTTTTTTAAAGGCATTGTACAATTCATCATAACTCCTAAAATCTCTTGGATCACCAGTTTTAATACTTACTTGTTTTCCTGTAAATGGATTAATCCCGTTATTTAGGGTGATTTCAATTATTTTTGGAACATTTAAATACCCTGTTAAAATATACGCTTCTTTACCAAAAGCCCCCACTTCTATACAACCACTGCAACCACCCTCACGAGCATCTTCTAACGATTTTCCTTGACGAAGCATTTCAGGAATGTAAACATCTGGATTGAAAATGGAAGGATAACCATGACCTTGACGGATTACTTTACACGCTTCTTTCAAAAATCGGTCTGGTGTTTTAGAACTGATATGCACTGAATTTCCCGGTTGAAGAATATGTAACTCTTCAACAATTTCGAGCATTATATAAGAAACTTCATTAACACCACTTGAACCGTCACGTTTAACTCCTCCAATATTTATGTTTGTAAAATCATTATAAGTGCCACTTTCTTTAGCCGTAATCCCAACTTTTGGAGGGGCGGGATGGTTATTAACTTTAATCCAAAAACAACTCAATAATTCTTTTGCTTCTTGTCTAGTCAGCGTCCCTTCTTTTATTTCCTTTTCATAAAAGGGCATTAAATGTTGGTCAAAATGACCCGGATTCATAGCGTCCCAACCATTCAATTCGGTAATGGTCCCTAAATGAACAAACCAATACATTTGAATGGCCTCCCAAAAGTTTCTTGGCGCATTTGCAGGAATCCATCTACATACTTCAGCAATTTTATTCAGTTCCTGTTTCCGTTTAATATCAGATTCTTTTTCTGCTAATTCTTCTGCCAATTCTGCGTGACGTTCAGCAAAAATAATCACCGCATCACAAGAAATGGACATTCCATCAAGCTGCTCCTTTTTGTCGGTAGCTTCAGGATCATTCAAAAAGTCTAATACTTCTATTTGTGCTTGAATTTCTTTTTTAAAATCGAGCATCCCCTTCTCATAAATTTTTCCATCCAAAGCCGTATGTCCTGGGGCGCGTTGCTCCATAAATTCAGTAAACAAGCCAGCTTCATATAGATTAGACCATTCTTTTGGAACATGACTAAAAATGCGCTCACGCATGGTTTTCCCACTCCAATATGGAATAACTTCTTTTTCATAAGTATCAATATCTTGTTGAGAAATAGTATAACGCTGCATTTCACGAGTGTTTAATACTTGAAAATCTTCAACACTATGGCAGGTTAATTCTGGAAATGTCGGAACAGTTTTTGGGCTTGGCCCCCGCTCCCCAACTATTAATTCTCCATCTCCCAAATAAATGGTTTTCTGCTTACAAATTTCTAAAAAATTAAGTGCTCTTAAAACCGGAATTGAATATCTTCCGAAGTTTTCCTTATAAAAATTAGTTTGAATTAAAGCTCTTTCAATGGATAATGAAGGTTCAGCCTCATAGCTTATTTTTCTGAGTTTCTGAACTCTTTCATTCATTCCAGGACCAATATTATTTTCTAATGGCCCATAAAAGTTACCTTGAGTTGAAGCTGGTCTCTCAGGGTTTAATACGTTTTTTGACGTTTCCATAATTATAAGTTACTAAATAAAATTCAGTTTAATAAACTGAAAATAATGATACAATAATTGAAAGTATTTTGACAGGTAATTATGAAGTAAGCAGAAAAAACATTAAACACTCAAACAGTTTTCTGTAGGTCCTTGTTAAGTTTGAAATGTTCTTTTTAAGAATCATTTAATAAAAGATTAATTCATCTCAAATTTACAAAAAAGAGTTGGCAATTGCCAACTCTTTTTTAACTTATAATAATATTATTATTTCCAAAAAAATAAATAAAGTGCTACCGAAATAATCATAATAACAAATACCCTATGAAGAATCCGATAAAGGGTTGTGCTAATTTGTGACCAGCATTGATGAAATTAAAACTCTAACAGGCATAGATTTTTTCTCTGAATTGCCCGATGAAATGATAAATGAATTGGGCTTTTAATTAATTCAAAAACAACCTATTAAAAACAAAAAAGAGCCAGTAAATTACTGGCTCTTTTGCTTATATACATTAAATAATTATTTCCAAAAGAATGAATAAAGGGCCACTAAAATAATCATCACTGCAAATGCGCCAATATTAAATACTGGACCTGTTTTGAACAATTTATTTGAAAGTATAATTCCTTTTTCATCATCTTTTCCATTGTGTTGTACCCAACTCACAATTGCAATAACAATCATAGTAAGAACCGCTGTATATCCCATTTGATCCAAAAAAGGAACATCAACAAATAACGCACTTGAAGACCATCCTTTAGGGGCCACTTTAAAATACATCGCAATTGGTATGGAAACCAAGGCACCAACAATTGCACCTTTGTTGGTCGTTTTCTTCCAAAACAAACCCAAAATAAATATGGCCAAAATTCCCGGACTCACCACGCCAGTATATTCTTGAATAAATTGAAAAGCCTGGTCAATGCCACCCAATAAAGGCGCCATAACACAAGCAATCGCTAAAGCAATACCTGCAGAGAGTCTCCCCATATTCACTGTGCTTTTATCACTTGCATTTTTATTGATATATTGCTTATAAATGTCCATTGTAAAAATAGTGGAAGTTGAGTTTAGCATTGAAGCCAAAGACGATACAATTGCCGCTGTTAGTGCTGCAAAAGCAACCCCTTTCAATCCAGTAGGCAAAAATTGCAA